>OHUB01000539.1_pt1 | contig 19174 bp, 18 predicted proteins | sample 1579091 | NCBI WGS metagenome assembly OHUB01 (sample SAMEA3879566, study PRJEB24766) | human gut metagenome | biome: human-associated habitat; feature: feces | place: USA | collected 1985/1987
TGCATTAAGGTATATAGATGTCATATTTTAATGATTTATATTTTATTTTTCGTCGTTTCTCTATCCTTTTTGTAGATTTGGTAGGAGTTCACGAAGTTCTGCCACACGATATAGGCGGTCGGAGCGATCGAGGAGATCGGGTTCAGAAACGACTGGGCCATCCACACGGCGAGCACCGTATTCTTCTGTCCCAACGACTGCCCGCCCGCTGCGGCATCACCGTAACGGCGTCCCAGCATCCGTCCCACTCCGAACTGAACCACGCAGATCACCATCGCAACGAGCCCCAGTGCAATTTCGGTCCAGGGTTCAGCATTCTCCAGGTCGATGATAAAAGCGGTCGTGCGGCCAATGACAAAAACCAGCGACACCAGCCACATATAAAATGAAATCTGGCTATGCTTCGACACCCAGAACGCCGCTCCCGGCAGGAATTTTCGGCACAACTGGGCGCAGACGAACGGCAGCACCAGCACCGGTCCCACGCGGGAGAGAATCGCCAGAAACGTAGCATGGTCGGCCCCTACGAACGAAAGCAGCATCGGAGCCACCAAAGCGATGACCATATTGCAGATCAGACTGTACGTGGCCATCGTGGTTACGTTGGCCCCCAACATACCGCCGATCACCACGGCTGCCATGGCCACCGGAGCCAGGACACAGATCATGGCCCCCTGCGCCAACAACGGATCGAACCATACGAGCGACAGATAAACCGCGACGCTGCCCACGATCTGAAATGCCAGCAGCCAGACATGCAGCATCTTCAATCGCATCTGCCGGGGCTTCACCCGACAAAAAGTGAAAAACAGCATCAGAAAGATCAGCGTCGGGGTAATCATCCCGTTCGACATACTCTCGGCAGCCGTCACCGGACGGCATAACAAAGCCCCGACCACCATACCCATCGGCATAGCGATCGTCTTGACATTCCGATGCAGGGAGTGCAACAAACTCATTTCCGCGGAATATTGTCAGCTCAAGAAATTATTTAAGCAAGAAACTCTTTTACTTTGGCCGATATATCCTTACCATCAGCCATACCTGCCAATTTTTTCGATACGACACCCATCACCTTCCCCATCTCTTTCATCGAGGTTGCACCGACCTCGGCGATGATCGACCGGACGGCCTCGGTCAATTCCTCGCCGGTCATCTGTTTGGGCAGGAACGTCTGCAACACGGCGACCTGGGCCGACTCTTCGGCAGCCAGATCGGGACGGTTCTGCTGCGCATATACCGCAGCCGACTCGGCCCCCTGCTTGGCCAGCTTCGCAATGATCTTCAGCACCTCGGCATCGGACAATTCGGTGATACCCGCCGAAGCGGTCTTCGCCTCGATGATATACTTCTTCACGTTGCGCAACGTCGTAAGACGTACGGTATCCTTGGCCTTCATAGCCTCCATGATTCCTTTGGAAATTTCCTGTTCTAAAGCCATAATATTAACTATTTTAAGTCTGTTTATCTATCTTTTATATTCAATTATCCGACGCCGGTTTCGGACGCCGCTCGACAAGCAGCGACATTCCGATTACGGTAAACAGCGCGTTGTAGGCGATCAATTCGAAGCCGATGTGGTAGTCGTACTTATATGCGACGAAACTTTGCAGGGCGACCGACAGCAACGGAGCCGCGAAAGCCACCAGCGGAACCCAGCGGTCACGAATCCGCCGCCGGGTGCAGATGCCGAATGCGAACATTCCCAGAATAGGCCCGTACGTATAACCCGCGACCTTGAAAATCAAGTTAATCACGCTGTCATTACCGAACCGGCCGAAAAAGAGGACCACGCACCCCATCACGAGCGCCATTACGACATGCACCCCGATACGCACCTGCGTCAGCCGCCCTTCGCCCCAACGCTTCGGACCGCGCAAGATATCCACGGTGAACGAAGTCGTCAATGCCGTCATGGCAGCCCCGGCAGATGAATAGGTACTCGATATAAGCCCCACAACGAACATAATACCAACGGCAAGCGGCAATCCACCGTTCACGGCGACTACGGCGAACAGTTGATCGCCCTTCTCGGGCATCGGCAGACCGGCATGTTCCGCATAGAGGTAGAGCAGCACGCCGAGCACCAGAAAAAGCAGGATCACCGCCATTTGGCTGAAAGCCGTAATCACGATATTGATCTGCGAATCCCAAGGTGAGCGGCAGCTCAAGTTCCGCTGCATCATATCCTGATCCAAACCGGTCATAGCGACCAGCGTGAAGACACCTCCGAAAAACATTTTCCAAAAATAACGGGCCGACCCGGCATCCTCGAAAAAGAAGATGCGCGACATCGGCGAATCGCAAACGGCCTGCACGACTCCGGCCGATGTCAGACCGAGGCTCCGCATGATAAAGACGATGCAGAGCACGATACTCCCCACCAGACAACACGTATGCAGAATATCCGTCCAGACGACCGAACGGACACCGCCCCGCCAGGTATAGAGCCAGACCAATCCGACCAGGAAAGCCGCATTGACCGCGAACGGCACGCCGAACGGGTCGAACACCAGCACCTGCAGCACGGTGCAGACGACGTAAACTTTCAATGCTGCGGCGAACATTTTGGATATGAAAAAGAACCAGGCCCCCGTAAGGTGGGTCGTCATACCGAAACGTCCATCGAGATATTCGTACAGGGAAACGACCTTCAGCCGGTAGAAAAGCGGAATCAGCACGAAGGCGATCACCATCTGCCCGACGGTAAAGCCCAGCACCATTTGCAGGTAGGAAAACGAATCGGCCGCAACCGACCCCGGCACCGACACGAAAGTTATGCCCGACATCGCCGCCCCGACCATTGCCAGAGCCGCCACATACCAGGGATTCTCCCGGTTACCGGTAAAAAAGCCCGTGTTCGACACCCGCCTTCCGGCGATTCCCGCAACGACGAAAAGCATCGCGATATACCCGAGCACGGTGAGCAGTACGGCCGTAGGAGTCATTGTAAATCGTAAATTTTCCGAAAATGAGTAACGGACAAGGCCACGCTCCTCCCGCGAATCGTCAAAATATCCCCGAAAGGATCGACGCCTGTCCTACGAATGACAAAGATACGAATAAGCCGAGTGCAAAAACAAATTTTATTTGTATTTTGCCGAGGCGAAGTATCTAAATAAAAAGGCAGCGACACGATCGGGAATCCCAGATACGAAATTCGAAAAATCTGTTCCGGCATAAGGTTCGACATCTCTTTCGGAACCGGCGGCACGAATTCCCACGCTCCCGCATTCCCCGAAACCCGGTCAGGGACAGAGGCAAATCCGGTGTCCGGAACCGACTCTCGGCAACACGCCGTAACATATTGTTTCACAACTATTAAAAAAATCCATTCGACGCCTTTTTCCGCTTCGTTCGAAACGATCACCGGGGCAGAAATTATTTATTAAAAATTTTTGCACAAAATTTGGAAATTCAAATTTGTTCACTATATTTGTTATTCGAATAACAATACGGCCTTTCTCCGAAGAAAAACGGAGCGAGCCAAAAGGAAGGGAAACAACCATTAAAAATTCAATACAATGGCCAAATCATTAAAAATCAGAGATCTTACGTTGCGTGACGGCCAACAGTCGTCTTTCGCTACACGAATGAACCAGGCCCAAATCGACCGCTGCCTTCCTTTCTACAAGGATGCGAACTTTTACGCCATGGAAGTTTGGGGCGGCGCAGTGCCCGACTCGGTAATGCGCTACCTGAACGAAAATCCCTGGACCCGCCTGGAAACCATTCACAAGGCAATCGGAAACGTATCGAAGCTCACGGCCCTTTCGCGCGGCCGCAACCTCTTCGGATACGCCCCCTATACGGACGAAATCATTGACGGCTTCTGCCGTAATTCGATTCAGAGCGGCTTGGGCATCATGCGTATCTTCGATGCCCTGAACGACGTGAACAACGTTAAATCGACCGTAAAATACGTGAAGCAGTACGGAGGTATCGCCGATTGTGCGGTATGTTATACGGTCGATCCGAAATATCCGGAAATCGGGTTCTTCGGCAAACTGATGGGCAAGAAGAACCCGAAGCCGGTATTCACGGACGAATACTTCCTCTCGAAAGCCAAGCAGATGGAGGCGCTGGGAGCCGATATGATCACGATCAAGGATATGTCGGGTCTGATCCCGCCCCACCGCGTGAGCAAACTGGTGAAACTCTTCAAGCAGAATCTGAATGTCCCCATCGATTTCCACACCCACTGCACCCCGGGCTACGGTCTGGCATCGGTGCTGGCGGCGATCGTCGCAGGAGTCGATATCGTCGATACCAACTGCTGGTACTTCAGCGGCGGTACGGGAGCGCCGGCTATCGAGTTGATCTACGTCTTCTGCAAGAAACTGGGGATCGACACGGGTGTCAACATGGAAGCCGTTGCCAAGATCAACACCCAGCTCAAGGAGATCCGCAAAGAGCTCGAAATTTCGGTCTTCGGCAAAGAGAAGCCTATGCCGAAACCTTTCAATCCGCTCACCGACGAACTTCCGAAGGAGATCGACGCCGAATTCGACCGTGCGATCAAAGCAGCGCAGGCGGACGACGAAGAGACGCTGCTCGACGCCTGCCACAAGATCGAGGCCCATTTCGGATTCCCGGCACCGAACGAACTGGTCAAGAAGGCCGAAATCCCGGGCGGCATGTACTCCAACATGGTGGCACAGCTCCAGCAGCTCAAGGCCGAGGAGATTCTGCCCCGCGCCATGGAGTTGATCCCGACTGTACGTCTGGCCGCAGGTCTGCCCCCGCTGGTGACCCCGACCTCGCAGATCGTGGGTGCCCAGGCCGTAAGCTGCGCATTGGACGAAAAGGCCGGACGGCCGATGTACACGACCAAGAGTTCGCAATTCGTTGCTCTCGTAAAGGGCGAATACGGTGAAACGCCGGTGAAGATCGACCCCGAGTTCCGGTTCAAGATCTGCGGTGTACGCGAAGAGATTCCCTACGATACGTCGAAATACCAGATGCAGCCCAACCCCGAACTGCCAGAAGCAGGAGGCGTGAAGCTCGCTGCCAATGAAAAAGAGGTGCTTCTGCTCGAGCTCTTCCCGATGGTTGCCAAGACGTTCCTCACCGACCAGAAGAAGAAAGCCTACGAAGCGACGGCAGCCAAAGACGCTCCGAAAACTGCCGCACAGAGCGAACACAAGGCCGAAGCCAAAGCTATCACGGGCCACAAGGTGACCGCTCCCCTGCCGGGCAAGGTCATCGCCCTGAAGGTGAAAGTCGGCGACAAGGTAAAAGCCGGACAAGAAGTGGTTATCCTCGAGGCGATGAAGATGGAAAACTCGATCACCAGCGACGTGGCGGGTACGATCAAGCAGATTCTCGTACAGGAAGGCGATAACGTCGCAACCGATGCCATCCTGGTGGAAGTGGAAGAATAATTTTCTTCCGGAATATATCATCCGACCGGTCCCCGAAAAATCAGCGGGACCGGTTTTTCTTTTCGCAAATAAATAGTATCTTTGACTTCGTCTTGGATACTTCGCCTCGGCAAAATGCAAATAAAATTTGCTTTTGCACTCGGCTTATTCGTATCTTTGCCGTGGAAAATTTTCGTATGGGCGGCCAGCTGTTCGGCGTAGTTCGAAAAATTCGGCATTACGTTCGATGTGCGCTGTCTTTGTATTGTAAATAACGACGATTTTATGCTTTCAAAACCCGAACGGGAGCAGATAATTGCTCTGATAAAACGAGAGGTCGTTCCGGCGATCGGCTGCACGGAACCCATTGCCGTTGCGTTGTGCGTGGCCAAGGCCCGCGAGATACTGGGGACGGAACCGGAAAAGGTTTCGGCCCGGTTGAGTGCCAACATACTGAAAAATGCGATGGGAGTGGGAATTCCCGGAACGGGCATGATCGGATTGCCGATCGCGATCGCTTTGGGCGCTTTGGTCGGACGGTCGGAGTATCAGCTCGAAGTGCTGAAGGATTCGGATGCGAAGGCCGTCGAACGGGGTAAGCGCTTTATCGAGCAGGGGCGGATCGACATCTCCCTGAAAGAGGGCATTACCGAGAAACTCTATATCGAGATCGAAGTTTCGGGCGGCGGACACTCCGCTGTGGCGATCATCGCCGGCGGGCATACGAATTTCGTCTTCATTTCACGGGACGGCGAAACGCTTCAGGAGAGTCGTCGTACCTCCGGCAGCGAACAGGAGGCGCAGGGCGTCGAACTCAACCTGTGCAAAGTGTTTGACTTCGCCATGACCACACCGCTGGATGAAATCCGCTTCATTCTGGAAGCCAAGCGATTGAATAAGGCTGCGGCAGAGGATTCGTTCAAGAACAACTACGGGCATTGCGTGGGAAATACTTTGCGCCATGCTCCCGAATTGCGGATTATCGGGGATTGTGCCCTCTCCCGCATTCTCTCCTATACTTGCGCGGCCTGCGACGCCCGCATGGCGGGAGCCATGGTTCCGGTGATGAGTAATTCGGGCAGCGGCAACCAGGGCATCGCGACTACGTTGCCTGTGGTCGTTTATGCCGAGGAGATCAAGGCGGACGAGGAACATCTGGTGCGTGCGCTCGTTTTGAGCCATCTGACCGCTATCTATATCAAGCAGAGCCTGGGACGTCTTTCGGCCTTGTGCGGTTGTGTCGTGGCGGCGACCGGTTCGAGTTGCGGCATCACCTACCTGATGGGCGGCGGGTACGAGGCCGTTTCCTTTGCCGTGAAGAATATGATCGCCAACCTGACGGGTATGATGTGCGACGGTGCGAAGCCGAGCTGTTCGCTCAAGTTGATGACGGGAGTTTCGACGGCTGTGCTTTCGGCGATGCTGGCTATGGAGAACCATTCGGTTTCGTCGGTCGAGGGCATTATCGACGACGATGTCGATAAGTCGATCCGCAACCTGACGCTGATCGGACGGGACGGCATGAACGAAACGGATCATCTGATCCTGAAGATCATGACTTCGAAATAGCCCCCTCGAAAAATAACAAGCGTGCCTGCCTTGCGGCCGGTGCGCTTTTTTTGTACAGAAAGTAAAGACGGTGCGGAGCGTTTATCCGTTCGATCGGAATATGTGCGGAACAGGGCGAATCCCGAAACCGGTATTGTCGGGAAAGGGGTGCGGAACGACCGGTCTGAACGAAGAACCTATTCCGGCTTTCCGAAAACGGTATGCAGGACGATGTTCGTCGCCCCTTGGTGGGCCGTCGTGTAGTCTTTGGCGATGCGGCTGCATTGTTGAAGCAGATGCTCGTCGTCGCGCAAGGGGGTGAACCAGGTTTTCAATTCTTCGTATGAGTGGATGGGCGTTGCCGCTCCGAGCGTTACCAGGTCGCGGGCTTCCTTGAATTTTTCGTAGTTGGGGCCGAAAGCGATCGGCAGACCGAACGTGGCGGCTTCGAGCGTGTTGTGGATGCCTACGCCGAATCCGCCGCCGATATAACCCCATTCGGCATAGCCGTAGGCCGAGGAGAGAATACCTACCGTATCGAGAACGAGCAGTTGTTTGCCATCGAACGATGTTTCGGCGGTGCATTGCGTATAGCGGACAGCTCCTCCGAGGGTTTCAGCGAGCAGGCGGTTGATGCGGCTTTCGTCCATTTCGTGAGGTGCCACGATGAATTTGACCGAGGGGTTATCGTTTATCAGGCGGATCAGAAGGTCTTCGTCCGGTCCCCAGGTCGAGCCGGCGATCAACAGACGGGTGCCGCCTTTGAACCGTTCGATGAGGTCGATTTTTTTCGCCGCAGCCGCAATTTCGGCAACCCGGTCGAAGCGGGTGTCTCCGGCGACTACGACGTTGTCGAAGCCCAGTTCTGCCAGTAATTTTTTGGAATCGTTGTTCTGAACGAAGATCGTGTCGAAACTTTCGAGTGCCATGCGCCAATAGCCTCCGTAGGGGCGGAAGAAGATCGAGTTGCGGCGGAAGATGGCCGATACGATGTAGCTGCGGATCGAGCGGCGGCGCAGCTCGGTGAGCAGGTTGATCCAGAATTCGTATTTGACGAAGATGGCGATTTCGGGGTGGGCGATGTCCAGAAAACGGCGGGCTTTGCGCGGTGTGTCGATCGGCAGGTAGAAGATGTAGTCGGCCTGATCGTAATTTTTACGGATTTCGTAGCCCGAAGGGGAGAAAAACGTGAGCAGGATTTTGTATTCGGGATGTTCCTTGCGGATTTTTTCGATCAGGGGACGGCCCTGTTCGAATTCGCCCAGGGAGGCGGCATGTATCCAGATAATGCGAGCCGAGGGGTCGATGCTCTCTTTCATGCGGCGGAAGAGTCCTTTCCGGCCGTCGATCCAGAGTTTCGCCTTTCGGTGCCAGGGTGAGGCCAATGCAATGGCCCAAACGTAGAGTACCAGCCCCAAATTATAGATCCACATCCGCTTTCGTTTTGTGCGTCTTTATATCGCGGATGCAAAGATAAGATAAATTGTCAGAACTGCCAAATTACCAGTGGAGTTCGATGGCGTCTTCGATATAGCGCACCTCCGGTGTGCCTGCGGGGGCGGTTTCGACTGCGATCAGGTCGAATTGCATCTCTCCTTCGAACGGATTTTCTGTCAGATAAGCATTTGCGGCCCGGATGAGTGCCCGGCACTTGCGGTAATCGAGCGCCTGTTCCGGCGGGGTGAGGCCGTCCCGCCGGCGCGTCTTGACCTCGATGAAGTGGAGGGTGCCTTTTCTGGCAGCGACGATGTCCAGCTCGTAATGTCCTTGCCGCCAGTTGCGGTGGAGCAGGGTGAATCCGTGGTCGAGAAGCCACCGGGCGGCAGCCTCTTCGCCCTGCCGCCCGGTATGCTGTGTCGTGGTCATCGGTTTGTCGGTGGAAGTTGTCCTGTCTTTTCGAAATATTTTTTCATGACCAGCAGCGAAATGAACCGTTCCCGACGACTGTCGTAGAATTGTCGTGCGAAGTCGTTCGCCTGATCGATGATCTGTTGAGCCTGTTCGGGATGCGCGATGTAGTAATCGATCTTCTCTTCCAGGTCGGAGTAGTCGTCCCTTACTTCGATGTAGTGGTAGCCGGGGCGCAGGCGTCCTTCCATGAACCAGGATTCGTTGCGCGGCCGGGGCATCACGGCGATCGAATTGGTGGACATGACCCACCGGATGTTGCTGGCGATATCGTTGCCCTCGAACGTCATGATGAATTTCGAGCCGAGGTGGGCGTAGAGCGTGATTTGTTTTGCTGTACCTGTTTCCTGGGCGCTGTGTCCGCTGCGGGTATCCGCCGTGTCGATGCGGGGATTGTCCCGGAATGTTTCGATGAAGCGCCGACGCTGCTCGCTACTCTTAACCGATCCCCGGAAAATCACCCGGTCGGCTTTCTCCGTAAACGGAATTTTGTCGTGCAGCCGGATATCTAAGCGGCAGCGGTCCAAGTTGAGCAATACGGAGTTATCTCCTTTGCCGGAAGCGGCTTCCCCCCCCCGGTCGATTTTTCGAGCCTTGATGATCGTCGGATGAAGCAGGTCGAAAACTCCGTCGCCGAAATAGGTCTGCCAACGCAGGGAATCGTCGAAAAAACGGGTGGTTTGGTAGGAGTCGAAAATATAGGCGCTGTGCCGGCCCCTGAACTTGTGTTCTTTCAGGGGTGTCGCTTCGGTCGGAGAGAGGCGCTCTGCGCCGGTCAAACGGTTGTAGTAATTGACGCGGTCGAGCACATAGCCCATGTCATAACGTTTCTCTCCGTCGCGCAGAATCTCTTCCAACCGGCTGCGCAGGAGCACCTTCGGTACGGCATAACGGGATAGCTGGGCGATGAAGTAGGGCAGCTTGATGTTCTTGCTGCCGTGCAGTCGGTTGAGAGCGGTCATTAATTCCATACTTACGAATACGGTTTGTCAGGGATTGCGGAAAATACGGGGCATACCATAATTATAATAGGAATGACAGGTCGTCCCCGGCTTTCACCTCGTAGGGGGCGATGCCCTTCTTGAAAATACGCATCGGACGGCTGCCGATCAGTTCCATTTTCCCGTTTTCATAATGAAGCATGCAGCCTTCGCGCAGGCCGACGACGTAGCGGCGCGGATTGGCCGTGATGTACTCCAGAATACGCTGCTCGCGGGTCTCTCCGGCGTGACCTTCGGGGTTGGTGTCCAGGTAGTGGGGGTTGATCTGGAACTTCACGGCCCCGATAGCCTTGAACGATTCCGGTTCGACTATGGGCATGTCGTTGGTGGTGCAGATCGTCGGGCAGCAGACGTTGCTGCCGGCCGACCAGCCGATGTAGGGCGTGCCGGCCTTGATCTTGCCGAGGATGGCTTTCAACAGCCCCTGCTCCTGCATTTTCTTGGTCAGGGCGAAGGTGTTGCCGCCGCCTACGCAGATGGCCTGTGCCTCGCGGATCATACGCCGGGGATCTTTCGAACGGTGTACGGAACGTACCTTGATGCCGTATTCCGCAAAACGGGCCTGCACTTTCGCTTCGTATTCGGCGTAGGAAAAGGTGATGCCTGCATAAGGGACGAAAACCACTTCGCGGACACTTCCGAGGAACTCGTCGATGCGGGGCATCGGGTATTTCAGATAGGGTTCTCCGGCGTTCGTGGAGTTGGAAATTAACAGTAGTTTCATAAAGTATTGATTTATATTGTGTTATATTGAATGCGCGACCGAAGAACGGCAATTTCTTTGGTTGTAATGTCAAAAGTAATAAAAAAAGTGTTATTTTTGTGCGATTGTTTGATAGAAAGAATTTCAATTTTTAATAAATGATTGTTTAACTAAAAAATTAAAATTATGTCAGAAGTACAGTCAAAAGTTGTCGAGATCATCGTTGACAAATTGGGTGTTAAAGAGTCTGAGGTTACTCCGGAAGCGAGCTTCACCAACCACCTGGGAGCCGATTCACTCGACACCGTTGAGCTGATCATGGAATTTGAGAAGGCTTTCGATATCCAGATCCCTGACGAGGATGCAGAGAAGATCGCTACCGTTGGCGACGCTATCTCCTATATCGAGGCACACAAGAAATAATTTACGATTTTTCCAACCGGCAAACCTTAAAGCCTTAAATTTATGACAGAAAGACGAGTAGTCGTGACGGGTATCGGTACCATCAACCCGCTCGGCAATAATATTGCAGAGTTTTTTTCCAATCTCGAAAAAGGAGTTAGCGGCGCCGCGCCGATTACTCATTTTGATGCCGAGAAATTTAAGACGAAGTTCGCTTGTGAAGTAAAAAATTACGACTGGACGCAGCATTTCGACCGTAAGGAGGTGCGTAAATACGACCTCTTCACCCAGTATGCCCTCATCGCGGCCACGCAGGCTGTCGAGGATTCGGGACTCGATCTCGAGAAGGAGGACTTGGAGCAGATCGGTGTGATCTGGAGTTCCGGTATCGGAGGACTTAAGACGTTCTTCGATGAGTGTTTGGGCTACGCCGCAGGAGATGGAACTCCTCGGTTTAGCCCATTCTTTATTCCGCGCATGATCGCCGACATCGCGGCGGGCTACATCTCCATCAAATATGGTTTCATGGGCCCCAACTACTGTACGGTTTCGGCGTGCGCTTCGTCGAATCACGGTCTGATCGATTCGTTCAACGCCATCCGTTTCGGTGTGGCCGACGTGATGGTCGCCGGCGGTTCGGAGGCTGCCGTCAATGAACCCAGCGTGGGCGGTTTCAACTCCATGCAGGCTCTCTCGACGCGCAACGACGATCCGGTGCACGCTTCGCGTCCGTTCGATAAGGATCGTGACGGTTTCGTCATCGGCGAAGGCGCCGGTGCGCTGATTCTCGAAGAGTACGAGCACGCCAAGGCACGCGGTGCGAAGATTTACTGCGAAATGGTCGGCGGCGGCCGTTCGGCGGACGCTTATCACTTTACGGCCCCCCATCCCGAAGGCAAAGGCGCCATGAAATCCATGCGCGACGCGATCAAGGATGCGGGTATCAAACCCGAAGATATCGACTATGTGAACGTACACGGCACTTCGACACCTGCGGGCGATCTGCCCGAGCTCAAAGCTCTGCACGGCGTGTTGGGCGATCACATCTACGATGTCAATATTTCATCGACCAAATCCATGACGGGGCACCTGTTGGGGGCTGCCGGTGCTGTCGAGGCGCTGGCCTGCATCTTTGCGATCAACAACGGTGTGATTCCCCCGACGATCAACAACGAAAACCTCGATCCCGAAATCGACCCCCGACTCAATCTGACGCTCAACAAGGCGCAGAAGCGCGATGTGAAGTGTGCGATGAGCAATACGTTCGGTTTCGGCGGTCATAACTCGACGGTTATTTTCCGTAAGATTTAACACCTCGTCCGTGCCGTGTGGAATTTCGTACGCCGTGCCGTAAGAAGAAATTACGGGCAGGATAAGGAGTATTACAGAATTATCGATGAGCTGTTCGGATTCGTTCCGCACAACATCGAACTTTACAAGCTGGCTTTGATTCACAAGTCAGCTTCTTTAGTTTTAGCCGACGGACGGCAGATCAACAATGAACGGCTCGAGTTTTTGGGCGATGCCGTGATCGAAGCCGTGACATCGGACTATCTTTATATCGAATTTCCCGACCGGCAGGAGGGATTTCTTACGCAGTTGCGCTCGAAGATCGTTTCGCGCCAGTCGCTCAATACGATCGCCCGGACGATCGGGTTGGACCGGTACGTGATCGCCAACCCGACCGGAAGCACCAACCAGAAACATATCTACGGGGATGCTTTCGAAGCGATGATCGGGGCGATCTACCTCGATCAGGGGTATGAGTTTGCCAATCGATTGCTTATCAACAATATATATTACCGTTATCTGAATCTTGACAACCTGACGGACGAGGAGACGGATTTCAAAAGTCGGTTAATCGAATGGTGTCAGAAGACGCATCATACTATTGCTTTCGAAACGGTGCACGGCCGGAATTATTCGTCGAATCATCCGATATTCGACGCTACGGTCGTGATCGACGGTATCCGTGTGGGACATGGGCAGGGCGAGTCGAAGAAGGAGGCCGAACAATGTGCGGCCCACTCCGTGTCGTGTGCCATGAGCGACGAGGCATGCGGGGATATTTTGGATAAAATCGACCGGCTCTACCAGCCGAAAGGAACCGGGGTGTCATGAGTGAAGCGTCTGTAAAACTACTTTCCCGGGGCGTTGAAACGCTGACCGATCAGGAGTTGTTGGAACTGTTGCTGGACGACGGTGATTCGGAGCGGCTTGCCGGGGCGCTGCTGTCCAGTTTCGAAGGGCGACTCGCCGCATTGGGATATGCCGACATCGCGCGGTTGCGTATGGCTGCCGGAATCGGCCTCAAACGCGCCGCTCGGATTCAGGCGGCTGTCGAATTGGGCCGCCGGGTGCTTGCTGCCAGGGAGTTGGGACCCGATCCGATCGGTTCGAGCAACGATGTGGTCCGAATATTCAGACCCCTGCTGACGGAGATGAAGCACGAGGAGTGCTGGTGCCTGTACCTCAATACGGGCAACCGGATCGTCGAGCGGCAGCGGGTAAGCCAGGGCGGGGTGCAGGCGACGGTGGTGGATCACCGGTTGGTCATCAAACGGGCCCTCGAACTGCTGGCCACGCAGATTATCCTGGTTCACAACCATCCTTCCGGTGCTGCCTTGCCCAGCGAGCAGGATAAGATTCTCACGAAGAAAATTGCCGAGGCGGCTGCGCTGTTCGATATTCGGCTGCTCGATCACCTGATTATCGCGCGGGGCGGTGAGTACAGCTTCCGACAGAGCGGTTTGCTGCAATAGTTCCGGCTGTGACGAAGCTGTCTGCCAAATCCCCGAAATTGAAAGTTGCCCCTGTCGGAGTTTATCCGGCAGGGGCGAAAACATTAAAATCGGACGTGTTAGACAGCTTTTTGTTCTGCCGCTGCGGTCCATCGTTGCGCAGGTTGTGGGCAGGAAGAGACGGGACCATCGTAACGGGGCGTGCGACTCTTTAATCGTTGCGGGAAGAGTTGGCTGTGGATTATCGTCTTCCGGGTTCACTTTGTTTTGTCGTAGAAAGGTTTTTCTTCCGAAGGGAGAACGTAAGTTTAGACTGCCGGGAAATTTTTGCCGATCTGTGCCGTATTTCTTTTTTGAGGAAGAGCATAAGGTGAATCTTTTTTCGAATGATCGGAAACTCTGAAATAAGGACTGCAAGTCGAACGAATGGACGATTATCCCGGAGATGGGAGCGAAATGACCGGACCGGGCATCGGTAACGAAAAGCGAGGAATGGCAAGAACCTTTCCTCGCTTTTCGTTGCCGGGTGCGCACAGGCTGGCCGCAAAGTACGAATTTCTAATTTTGGAGGTCGAAGCGGCGGAATTGAATCTCGAATCGACAGACGCTCTCCCGCTCGTCGCTTCGGGTCGTGCGGGTAATGATGAGCGGTGTCGCAATTTCAGCATCGTGTGCGACTGTCTGACGCGTGTATTCGAAGGTCTGGGTCGTAACCGCGTCGTCGGAACGGGTCGTGACCGTTCGGAAAAGATCGTTGTTGAGACTGCTGAAGAAACCCAGTCCGCGCAGGATATCCGGTTCGGCAACCAGCAGCAGGACCGGGTCGCTGTTGAGGAGGGGAGTGCCTTCCAATTCGTAGATGAAATCGCTCCAAGCCGTCGTTTCATCGTAGTCGTAACCGTACTCTTGCCGGAATGTTTCCGTATTTGGCTCGTTCTCGAGCGTTCGGATGACAGCACTGCAATTATCCCAAGCCTCCAGCGGACCCCAGGGATCTTTTTCCCATTCGTATTTTTCGCAGATGGGTTCCAAAGTCAGGGAATTGTAACGCGATATGGAGGTGAGTTTGTCGGAGTTGAAGGTGCCGGTGCCGTATGTGCAATCGAAGCCGTACGTTTCTATTTCACTGCCGGAAAGTGTCGAGGTGAGTTCGTATCCTCCGCTTCGTACATCGCAGAAGTAGCCGTATAGGGTTCCGTCTGCAGTTTGCGTATAAGGTTGCTCGCCATCGATTTCCCGGGTGAAGGAGAATCGGATGCAATCGTCTCCCTCGTAGGTGAACTGCCATGTTTCGACGGGACGGAGCGTGCCGTTCTTGTCCGCTGCGGATATTTTGAAACCCGTGATACGGCACTCCTTGCTGAATTCCGCCGGAAGTTCATAAGTATATTCCATTTCAGCAATCAGACTTCCCGAAGCGTCGCGCCCGACGATCTTGTGCAGTTGCCAATACCGAACCTGTTCTCCGATGTTGGGTTCGTCCGGTTCATTGGTATCCTCTCCATCGGTTCCCGACTGGGTGATGGTGATGAGAATCGAGTTCGTGCCGCAGGTGATTTCGATAAAGGCCGTGCGGGATTCTTCGGCGGTGTTGGGATCCGTTTCGACGCGGATGTCGTAATCGCCTGCCGCATCTCCGTGATCGGGATTTATGCGTACCCACGTCGGGGCTTCGGCGCGGGATTCGTCCGTGATGGCGGAATTCCAGGCATCGTTCGTCGAAAAGAAAATTTCCGAATTCCCTGCGGTTTGTCCTGCGGGGATCTTCTGGGAGAGCTGTCGTGTATCGGGGACCTGAATGGAGCCGAAATCTCCATGCCATTCATCCGTTGTGTCGTCGCTGCAAGCCGTAATCGCGAGGGTTGCAAACGTGAGAAGAAGAAGTTTCAATCCTTTCATTTGTGTATTTTTTGATGGTTATTCGTTCGGGTACGATGAATATGAAACAGATGTATTTGTCTTCCGCTCCGGATATTTCCGAATTTTGGCGTAAAGATAGAAAAAACGGTTCGGAGTACCTTACATTCCCATTTATTTTGTACTTTTGTTTTTCAGAAAATAGTAAATGCAAAATACGATGACTCAGGAAGAACTTTTCAAAAAACTGGTAGCCCACTGCAAGGAGTACGGCTTCATCTTTCCTTCCAGCGAAATATACGACGGACTGGGTGCCGTGTACGATTACGGGCAGAACGGCGTCGAGTTGAAGAACAATATCAAGCGTTACTGGTGGGATTCGATGGTGCGTCTTCATGAGAACATCGTCGGCCTCGATTCGGCGATCTTCATGCATCCCCGCACGTGGGAGGCTTCGGGCCATGTCGGGGCGTTCAACGACCCGTTGATCGACAACAAGGATTCGAAGAAGCGTTACCGCGCCGACGTGTTGATCGAAGAGTGGCTGGCCAAGCAGGACGACAAGATTCAGAAAGAGGTCGATAAGGCGAAGAAGCGCTTCAAGGAGAACTTCAACGAGGAGCAGTACCGCTCGACTTCGCCCCGTGTGCTGGAGATCGCCGCAGCGCGGGACTCCGTGCACAAGCGCTTTGCCGACGCGTTGAACGCCAACGATCTGGAAGAGCTGCGGCGGATCATCCTCGACTGCGAGATCGTCTGCCCGATTTCGGGTACGCGCAACTGGACCGAGGTGCGGCAGTTCAACCTGATGTTTTCGACCCAGATGGGTTCGACGGCCGAGGGGGCCAATACGATTTACCTGCGGCCCGAAACGGCGCAGGGTATCTTCGTCAATTTCCTGAACGTGCAGAAGACCGGCCGCATGAAGCTGCCGTTCGGTATCGCCCAGATCGGCAAGGCGTTCCGCAACGAGATCGTGGCGCGTCAGTTCATCTTCCGCATGCGCGAGTTCGAACAGATGGAGATGCAGTTCTTCGTCCGCCCGGGCGAGGAGATGCGGTGGTGGGCCGAATGGCGCGATACGCGTATGAAATGGCATCGGGCGCTCGGCTTCGGGGCGGATAACTACCGTTTCCACGACCACGACAAACTGGCGCACTATGCCAATGCCGCTACCGACATCGAATACAACTTCCCGTTCGGTTTCAAGGAGGTCGAGGGCATCCATTCGCGTACGGATTTCGACCTGGGCAACCACCAGAAATTCTCGGGCAAGAAGATCCAGTATTTCGACTCCGAAACAGGCGAAAGTTATGTGCCTTACGTCGTGGAAACCTCGATCGGCGTGGATCGTATGTTCCTGCAGGTGATGTCGGCGGCTTATACCGAGGAGAAGCTCGAAAACGGCGAAGAGCGCGTCGTGCTGCGGATTCCGGCGGCTCTTGCTCCGACGAAGGTGGCCGTGTTGCCTTTGGTGAAGAAGGACGGCATGCCCGAAGTGGCGCAGCGGATCGTCGATCTGTTGAAGTATGATTTCAACGTCGTGTATGACGAGAAGGATTCGGTGGGCAAGCGTTACCGCCGGCAGGATGCGATCGGTACGCCGCTGTGCGTGACCGTCGATGGCCAGACCCTCGAGGATAATACCGTGACGGTGCGCCACCGCGATACGATGCAGCAGGAGCGCGTGGCGATCGATGCCCTCTTCGGACTGGTCGATGCGGAGTGTTCGCTGCGCAGCCTCCTCAAGAAATTGAATGTCTGACAGGGCTGTCGCGGGTTTCGCGCCGGGTGCGTCGGACGGCGAGTACAGTGTGTTTCGTATCGGGAATGTTCGTGAGGGTGTGTGGGCCGGTGTTGTTCGAGCTATTGGATAAGGTAAGATCGTGGGACGTATTTTGGCCATAGATTATGGAACGAAGCGCACGGGAATCGCCGTGAGCGATCCCTTGCGGATCATTGCCGGAGGACTCGAAACCGTTGAAACCAAAGGGTTGGAACGCTGGTTGGCGCAATATTTCGCGGCGAACGACGTTTCGACCATAGTGATCGGAAAGCCGATGCAAATGAGTGGCGCTCCGTCCGAAACGTGGCGTTACGTGGAACCGTTGGCGGCCCGCCTGCGCAGGGCTTATCCCGACAAGGAGGTGGTGTTTTACGACGAGCGTTTCACCTCGGTCATCGCTCACCGCACGATGCTCGAGAGCGGTATTGGCAAGATGGCCCGCCGGGACAAGGCGCTTGTGGACAAGATATCGGCGACCATTATCCTGCAGGGATATATGGAGAGCCGGAGTTAGTTTTCCGGCTGCGGCCGGGTTAAAAATGGAGAAAAGTTATGATTTATCCGATAGTTGTTTTCGGGTCGCCGGTATTGCGCGAAAAATGCCGGGAGATCGGACCCGACTATCCCGAAGTTAAAAAGTTGATCGAGGATATGTTCCTCACGCTCGAGGAGGCCGAGGGCGTAGGTCTCGCGGCTCCCCAGATCGGTAAAAGCATCCGTCTGTTCATCGTGGACTGCACGCCCTGGGGCGAAGATCATCCCGAACTGGCCGATTACCGGCGTGCGTTCATCAATCCCGAAATTTACGAAGTTTCCGAGGAGACGAAACTCTACGAAGAGGGATGCCTTTCGCTGCCGGGATTGCACGAGAGCGTGCGGCGTTCGCTCGCGATCCGGATGCGCTATCTGGACGAGAATTTCGAGCCGCACGACGAAGAGTTCACCGGGCTGCCTGCCTGGGTGATCCAGCACGAATATGACCATCTGGAAGGAGTCGTCTTCACGGATCGCCTGTCTCCGTTGCGCAGAAATCTGATTAAGAGTAAGTTGATGAGCTTGACGAAGGGGCGTTACAAATGCTCGTACAAGACTAAATAGGGATTGCTCCGGTAAAAGTTACGGATTGACCGAAAAGAGAGCGATATTGGCCTAAAAGTTGAAATTTTCCGGAGAAAGGGGTAAACTCCGGAAAATTATTATTACCTTTATATATCTAAATTAGGAAAGTATATTTCAATTATTTTAAATTTTCATACGATGAAAAAACTTTTACTTACATTGGCAATGGGCTTGCTCGCGTGGTCGGCATCTGCCCAGAATTGGACGGTCGGTGGTCGTATCGGATCCGGTTTCCAGGCTGTCGGACAGTATGTATTCAGCAACGATAATTATGTGGAAGCCCGTTTCGGTGCTTATTGGGCCAATGCCGGCGGTACGGTGACGGCCGATTTCTCGGTGTTGTATAATTGGAATGTTTGCAATATGGATTGGACTCCGTCGGCAGGCCGTTGGTTCTTCGATGCCGGTGCAGGTATCAATGTGGGCGGCAAAGGGCATTACGCTTATGTAGGCGTGGCCGGCTCGGCTAAACTGGGTATTGCCTTCAAGGGGGCTCCGGTACGTCTTTCGTTCGACTGGTCGCCGGCTTTCGGTCCCGGAATCGCTTATTGGGACGGGGGATCGCATTCCGAGTTCAACGAACGGGCGTTGTGCAACTTCGGTATTACGTGCGTTTATTGCTTCTAAAGAGAGAACCCGAGGAAATAAAAGAAGCCCGGAGCAATTTGCTCCGGGCTTCTTTTATGCTGTCGGTTCGGTGCTTTTTCTGTTCGATCATTTCCCCCCCCCCTTGCTGATGAAGAACG
>OHUB01000566.1_pt1 | contig 18622 bp, 15 predicted proteins | sample 1579091 | NCBI WGS metagenome assembly OHUB01 (sample SAMEA3879566, study PRJEB24766) | human gut metagenome | biome: human-associated habitat; feature: feces | place: USA | collected 1985/1987
AGATCCAGATTCTCATATCCTTCTATCACGCCTTCTGAATTCACCTTAAAGCCTTCCAGGTTCAACAAGTCTTCTGTCATTGGTTCTCCTGCAGGTTCTTCTGTTATTTTTCCTGTTATAGATTCCGGGACACTCTTATCCGTAACTGTTTCCTGCGTTATGGTCTCTGTTTTCGCGGAGTCCATATTTGCCCATGCAGCTTTCCCGTCTTTTGCTTCCGGAACACCTTTTACTTCCGGAATTATTTCTTCTGTTTCCGTCGGTCTTATTACATCCTGCATCGTTTTCTTTATCGTCACAGACTTACATACACTTTTCGCAGTTTTCTTTACATCCAAAACCTTCTGAGTTCCTAATTCAAAACAATCTTTTACCATATCCACGCCATGACTTTCCGATACTGCTTTGCAGAATCCTTCACCGGATCCTGTATAAGCATCCATCTTCTCCACATTCATTATTCCTGCGACAAGACGGGTACAAATTGCCAATATAATCAACATAGCCACATCCATTCGGATCCGTCTGTCCATGTTATTACGTTTTAATATAAATGTATCTGCTTTTACACCGGCACTCTTTTGTATATTCATTCCCATCTATCCACCTTCTTCCCTGATATTTCACTTATAGTTTATATATATGATTATAAAGCACGTACTTAAGAAAAGAAAGTGGCATCTCGCCACACTCGAGATACCACTTTCTTTAGCAGTTTCTTTATATCTTTTATACGTTGATTTCCGCTGTTACGCCAAGGATTTCCTTATTTGCTTCCAGCATCGGATTTACCACATTATTCAGATATGCCTCCACCTGTACCGGTGCACGTCCTACATATTTGGCAGGATCCATTGTCTTCTGCAATTCTTCCAGTGAAAGGTTGAATGCCGGATCTGCTGCAATCAGTTCCAGAAGGTTGTTGTCTTTTCCTTCTACTTTGACGGTCTTTCCTGCTTCCACCACGTCTTTTGTGTAATCCTCCAGCGCCGTATTCGTTCCGGTAATCTCCGTTCCCTTCCGGTCTTTGATCGAAAAGGCAAAAATCGGATGCTCCATCGTTTCATGGAACTTGATTTTCATCTTGATGCGGAATCTCTGGTTTTTATCCACAGAAGATGTAATCATACCTTTGTGGTCGATAATCGCAAAGTCCACGATCTCCGCAGCCTTGTCTCCATACTCTATCATCTGCGCATTCGCAATCAGGCGTTCTCTCCAGCGGCCTTTTTTCGGCTTTTCTGCCGATACGGCACCGGATGCATCTGCTTCGGTTCTCTCTTCGGTCTGTTCTGCACTCTCTTCGGTCTCTTCCTCTTCTTTTGTCTCGTCATCGTACTGGTTGGCAAGAATCTTCTTGTAGACATCGACTGCCTCGGACGACTTTCCGACCATCACCTGTTTTCCCTTGTTGATCAGAAGGCATCGTTCACAGTATTTGATAACACTTCCCATATCGTGGGAAACAAAGAGAATCGTTTTTCCTGCTTCTTTTAAATCATTGAATTTTCGGTAGCACTTCGACTGGAAGAAAATATCTCCGACACTTAAGGCCTCATCGACAATCAGAATATCCGGATCCACGTTGATCGCAACCGCGAAGGCAAGGCGGGCAAACATACCGCTCGAATATGTCTTCACCGGCTGATTAATGAAATCTCCGATCTCAGCAAACGAAATGATGTCGTCAAGTTTTGCCTTCATCTCCTCCTCGGTATAGCCAAGCATCGTTCCGTTCAGGAAGATGTTCTCAATACCGGTATACTCCATGTTAAAGCCGGCACCCAGCTCCAGAATAGCACTGACTCTTCCTTTTAATTCCACATTTCCGCTCGTTGGGTTTAAAACACCTGTGACGATCTTCAGCAGTGTGGATTTTCCGGAACCGTTCGTTCCGATAATGCCGACACACTCGCCCTTATGCACCTCAAGTGAGATATCCTCCAGCGCAAAATGATCGGTGTGATAGTTTTTATGTGTCAGCGAAAGCGATTCTTTCAGACGGTCCATCGGCTTTTCAAACAGCTTGTAGACCTTGCTGACATGGTTAATTGAAATTACGGTTTCTGTATTTTCTGTGCTCATTCCATCCTCCTATAATACATCTGAGAAATGAACCCGGAGGCGCTTGAACACTTTGGAGCTGATCAGTCCCGCCACAAGCACGAAAGCCCAGAAATAAAGGGTGTGCCATGGATGCTCGAAGAACCAGAGTCCATTCATAAAGCTGTCACGATATCCCTGGACAATATAGTACAGAGGATTCAGCTTCAGAATATGGTCAAACCATCCCGGAATGTTCGGAATCGTTGTCTTATCCCACAGAATCGGGGTTGCCCACATTCCAACGTTCAGAATTACGTTAATAATCTGGCCGAAATCACGGAAAAACGGCATGATTGCACAGGTCAGATAGGAAAGCACGACAACCAGGCAGATCACTGCAAAGGTATAATAACCGATCTGGATAATCTGAACCGGCGGGAGTTTTCCCATCAATGCAAAAATTAAAATTGCAAATGCAATAAAGAACAAATGTACAAACAATGCTGAAATCACCTTCACAATTGGAAGCACACTGATCTTAAATACGACCTTCTTTACCAGATAACTGTATTCCAGCAGACAATTTGACGCACTTGGCAGCGCATCAGAAAAGAAGAACCACGGAATAATACCGGAAACCAGCCAGCAGATATACGGATATCCAGTGGCAGCTGGCTGTACACGCAGTCCGAGCTGAAACACGACAAAATAAACAGCAACCGTCACCATCGGCTGGATAAATGCCCATATAATGCCAAAATACGCTCCGGCGAATTTATTGCGGAAATCATTTTTTGACAGTTTCCAGATCAGTTTCCGGTTCTGATAAAGTTCTTTGAATACGTTCATAAATGTTTTTTACTCCTTATTTCTTTAAATCCTTAATTCCGCCCCATTTATGATCTTTTTCCGAAATAATCAGATCTTCTTTTGTCATTCCTTCCGGCATCGGCCACTCCACGCCGATCTCCGGATCGTCAAAGTACAGACCGCCCTCATCGTTTGGATGATAGAAATCGGTACATTTATAAGCAAACTCTGCATAATCAGAGAGTACGATAAATCCATGTGCAAAGTTCTTCGGAATAAAGAACTGTTTCTTATTTTCTGCCGAAAGCAGGACGCCGAACCATTTTCCGTAGGTTTTGGATCCCTCGCGAAGGTCAACCGCAACATCGAATACTTCTCCGTTTACCACGCGTACCAGTTTGTCCTGCGGGTAATTGATCTGGAAGTGAAGTCCACGCAGGACACCTTTTTTGGATGCAGACTGGTTATCCTGTACGAACTGGACATCAATGCCGGCTTCTTTAAAATCATTGTAATTGTATGTCTCCATAAAATATCCGCGCTCATCGCCGAATACGGTCGGGGTAATTACTTTTAATCCTTCAATTTCACAAGATTCTACTTTAATTTTTCCCATTTTTCTTTCCTTTCTCTTCTCCACAAAAATGTGAACAGATCTTTTTTTGACCTCTTTTGTGTTTACAATCTTTGCTATTATACCATTCTTTTCTGAGAAACTCAAGAACCCATTTTCACGCCCGCCCCGCCGCTTTTTATGTAAATTCCCGGATTTTCATTTTCCACTCGTATTTTTTAAGAAAATACTATTTTTTTCGTAAAGTTTCTGTTATAATATCGTAAGTTCCCAGTTATATTTTATACCTAACGCTACCTGTTTGTTACCTATTATAAAACACTAAAGAAAACTGGAGGTTATTTACTGTGTCTCGCAAAAAAGTACAGCATGTTGGAAAGATACTTTTTTCCATTCTTTCCGTTCTGTTAGGATTCCTTGGGATCCTTCTTTTTACGTCTTCCCGCTGGATGCTCGCGACCTGGGCGCATCTTGATATGGAAGAACTTGTTTATCACTTAAAGGCACCCCTTGAGGGTACCAGCAAGGATGTGCTCTGGAGTTACGTCTGGTACTGCGGCATGATCTCTTTTGCCGTTCTTGCTATTCTGATCGCGCTTTTTATTATCCTGCGCCATCGGAAGAAAGTGGAAATCATTCTCGGTTGCATCTGCATTGCCCTGGGAATCGCTCTTTCTTCCTATTCTCTTTATAATGTCTGGACGACGCTGGATATCGATACTTACCTGCACATTCAGAACAGCTACAGCACTTTGATCGAAGATAATTACGTCAATCCGTCCCAGACAACGATTACATTCCCGGAAAAGAAACGGAATCTGATCTATATTTATCTGGAATCAATGGAAAGCACCTATTCTGATAAAAAAGACGGCGGTGCTTACGACCACAATTTTATTCCCGCCCTGACTAATCTTGCCCTGGACAATATCAATTTTTCCAACTCCGACAAGCTGGGCGGCGCTTATCCGACAACCGGAACCACCTGGACCATGGGCGGTCTCTTTGCACAGACTTCCGGTCTTCCGCTGAAGCTTTCGATTCAAGGCAATGAGATGGCTTATCAGGACAGCTTTTTTCCGCAGCTTTCAACACTTGGCGACGTTCTCAATGAAGCCGGCTACAAACAGTACTTTATGATGGGTTCCGATGCCGCATTCGGCGGACGGAAGAATTACTTCACTTCGCACGGTGATTATGAAATTGACGATTACTACTGGGCGATCAGCGAGGGGCTGATCCCGGAAGGCTACTACCAGTGGTGGGGCTATGAAGATGCCAAACTGTTTGAGTATGCAAAAGATAAACTGACGGAGATTTCCAAGAATGACGAACCGTTCAACTTCAGTATGCTGACTGTTGCCACCCACTTCGAGGACGGCTACAAATGTGACGAGTGTGATGAAAAGCAGTACGGAGATGACCACTACGGTATGGTGATTGACTGCTCCAGTTCCCGTGTCAGTGAGTTTATAGACTGGATCAAGGAACAGCCTTTTTATGAAAACACGACTATAATTCTTTCCGGTGATCATCTGACCATGGACTCTGATTTTTGTGAAAACATCGATGAAGATTATCAACGTTCTACTTATAACGCTATTTTAAATTCACCCATTCTTCCGGTTCATGAAAAAAATCGGATTTTCACCACGATGGATATGTTCCCAACTACTCTCGCAAGCCTTGGAGCTGTCATTGACGGTGACCGTCTTGGACTTGGTACGAATCTTTTTTCAGACAAGCCTACACTTGCCGAAGAACTTGGCTTCGATGAACTGAATCGCCAGCTCTCTATGGGCTCCCGATTCTTCGATGAACTTGATGCTGATCTTACCCCCGTCTGGGTCGGCGATGGCGAATATCAGAAATTTTATATTAAGGAAGAAGATCGATTTGCCAATAACGAATGGGTAACTTACAATCCACATCAGCTCTGGGCTGACGGTAAGCAGTCTTATTTTATTGATAAGGACGGCCACGCGGTTTCCGGCTGGCAAAAGCTTGAGGATGGGAAATGGTATCATTTTTCCGAGTCGGATTACCATCTCATCGAGGGTCCTTGCGATACAAATCCTGAATTGGAAGAGGAAACACCCGACTCCACTTCGGTAAGTGACATTTCCTCCGCTTCTTCTTTTACAGAAAACGATTTGGATTCCACAGTCGAAAGTTCTTCTTCTGGAATAGATGAGGACAATTTCTCTGAAAATGAGGATAATTCCAAAACCATCAGACATCTAGGCTCTTCTGCGGAAGATGATCCTCACAACCTGTCTCCTATCGATTATCAATAAAAATTTGATAACGATTCAGATCTATGCAATATAAAATAAAATCCCGCAGAAAAAGTTTTCATTTCTTTTTCTGCGGGATTTTTATTTTGCAAAATATTTAAAGCAGTATACGCTTAACTATTGTCTTACGTACAAAAATATGTTTTTTCCCATTTTTTTCACCTGTGTAAGGATCCACTGGATCAGTAAGGCAACAAAAATCGCTGCTAATAAATACAGAATTTTTGTCTGTTCTACGTCCTTCGGCATATAATACCACCAAATATCACTTTTACATCTTGACCAGTCAAACTTCAAAAACAGCTTTGTGCCATTCGCAATTGTTCCGAAAGCAACTTTTACAAGTAAAAAACCCAAAAACTGATTTTCCATAATCGAAAATGTGTTGTCTGCAAGAAGATTAATCCACTTTTTTCTTCCAAATACTGGTTCCATTATCGTTGCAATCCGCATCCAAAGTGCAATTCCCAAAAAACCAATAATAATTGGCATGACCGGTCCTTGATTAAAGTCATTGCACCACGCTGGCGTATAAGCCAACCTAGTTTTATAATGAAGAAAAATCATAAGTTTTGCAGCAAACACAATCGCAAAATACACTACAGATGGAATCCTGTCCACATATTTCTCCAGTATCTTTTTATAAAAAATACCCATTGCATAAAACGGAGCAAAATACAGAATTCTGACCACTGTCAGCCACCAGCTGGTGCGATATTCCATAATCGCCAAAAAATTGCCGCCCATTCCAATAAGTACTGCCCCTGCAAAAAATATCCATTCCGGTATCTGCCATCCTTTTCGCTTAAAAAATGCCCGAATCATACAATTTAATATTTCTACCATAAACAAGGGCACAATATACCAGCCGTCCATATTAAGGACAAACTGATGCCCATCGTTTAAAAGTGAAATCAGAATATTGTGCAAATTAAATTTTCCACCGATTTGAAAGCCCCACCGATGTAATAACCTGACAAGCAGCCCATACGCAATCGTATACCCATACATTGGAAGTATCAGGGCACGAAGCTTTTTACAGACATATCTCCCCGGTCGTTTCAGTGCTGCATCTTTAAAAAAATATCCTGAACAAAAAGTAAACAGCGCCAGATGGATTCCCTCATACGGAAACCATTGCGCAAAGTCCAAAGAAATTCCACCACCATCACAATGTCCCGCAACAACCATCAGAATCGCCACAGCATATAATATCTTAAAACGATAATCTATTTTTTTCTTATTCATAATCAAAAGCCGTTCGTTTGTTGTACGCAGACCCCCTATTTCAAAGGACAAGGACTGCTTAGCTGATATCGCTTTCTTTCCATCATCGGAACGTTTTACGGCAATGTATACACCAGTACTCCCAGGATAATAATCAGATTCCCAATCAGCTTTCCTTTTGATACCTTTTCTTTCAAAACGCCAAAGGAAAGCAGCAGGACAAAGACGTACGTAAAGGTATCCAACACCGGACCGTATTTCAAATCTACCTGTGTGTAGGCATACGTATTTAAAAGAAGTACACTGCCAAAAATCAGATACGCCACAATCACGCGCCAGTTCAGATACTCGCGAAGTGCAGATGCATGCTCCTCGTTGGCGCTCTGTTTCAGCAGAATCTGTGATACTGCTGAAAACATTGTACAGATCAGCATTAAAATCATATATTTATTCATATCGCTGCACCACCATAACTCCCACCAGCACAATCAGAAGGCCGATGATATTTTTTACCGTCAGATTTTCATGGAAAATGATCACGGCCCAGATCTGGGACCAGATCAGATAGACGCTGCGGTTTGCATATGCGGTTGACAAAGAGAATTTTTTGATTACCTTCTGCCATGCAATAGCGTAAATGCCACAGTTTGCAACCATCAGAAATAAAAATACATATAATAGAGGATTTTTGATTCCTCCCCGGTTCAGCTGAACCGATGCTGCTTTCGAGAACACACTCGTCAGAGAAAACAGCAGGATATTCAGGTGCAGCTGAATATAATCTTTTGCCTTATTCAAAAACAAGTCCTCCTTCTTACTTTTCTTCCACGCGGAAAATGATATGCCCTTCTACTTCTCTTACCGGAATGCACCCCGCTGTTTCCACATAGGATACTGCCGCTGAACTGCTCGAAAGTACAATATACTCTGCATTCATTTCCCTAAGACTTCTGTAAAATTCTTTCTGATCCAGCGACAGATCCATCTGTGTGATAATCTGAAGGATCTTTGTTTCGTCTTCAATTTCCTGCTCGGTCAGTGCATCGGTTGATACCGTATTGGAGCCCTGATAGGTCAGAACCATATCGCGGTCCAGAACCAGTTCAAACGAAGCATCATACTGCCGCACGATCAGGTTGAAATCCGGTTCAAAGACAACTCTTACGGTTCCCTCTCCCGCTTCTTCGTGCAGCACCGTACAGACGGCCAGAAGATCATCTGGCATCTTGTACTGGTTATCCGGCAGCTTCGGCAGTCCGCCAGCCAGTACGGAATTTCCGCCAAAACAGATGACCGCTGCCAGCGCAGCCGCGGTCAGATACCGTCTCCAGCCTTTTTTCTGCCCGCCCACAACTTTCGTGCAGGCATATCCGATGGTCAGTACCATCGGCAGAATCCAGAAAAACCGGTAATAGACATTGACCATTCCAAGTTTTCCCAGGATATATTTCACCGCAAATGGATTGTATACCGTAAAGGCCAGAAAAACAGCGGTTGTTACGAACACATACCGCTCTTCCTTTTTTCCTTTTAAAGCGAGATACAGCACCGACAGCAGAAACAGCGTCAGTACGGTTGTGTTTCCTCCAAACGTCACAAAGACCTGTCTCACAAAATCGAGGCCGCTCTCATTCAGATTTATTCCGCCCACATTTTCTCCTTTCTACCGCACAACCGGAATCTGCAGGATACCGCGCACACCAAGGAGATAGACCCCAAGCACCAGCACACACGGCAGCACAGCAAGCAGATAGAGCCCGCTCTGTCCCCAGCGTTTTTTCCGCACAAGATTCGGCAGAATCACAGCACTCATGGCCACCGGTACAGTCATCATGGATGACATCGTAAGGTCAATCGCAGCGACGCCTGTCATGAAAAACAGCAGCCAGACTCTCTTTCCGTTTTTCTCCTGATACATGCGCAGGCCAAGATAAAACAGAAACGGGAGGATGATATTGCACAATACGGCCTTTCCCTCGTATCCCCTCGTCAGCAGGAACGACGCATTCGAAAAGATCGTATGAAAATTCAGATTCACAACACTAATAAAGCACAGGAGCACCCATACCATCTGTTTTTCTTTTAACAGCGCCTTTCCGATCTGTGCATAGACGAGATAACTTAAAACTACCGTCATCATACAGAGAATCACCTTCGTCACTACGAGCGGATGAAGGCCCGTTAAACGGCACAGTACTGCATTTGCTGCCGGATACATGCTGAACACATAACGGATGTTAAAAAAATCCAGTGCTTTTCCTGTATATGGGTCAAAGCTGCTGATGGAATCTGTCGCAAGGTTCGTTGTCACACTTCCCACATAATACGCTGCATCCGCACTGCCGTTTTCCTGCAGTGCAGCAACAAAATACAGCTGGATTCCAATCAGCACCAGCATCACATAAAAAGCCGCCGTCTTTCCTCTCCAGAAACCGCCGCTTCTTTTTCTCCACTCTCTCCACATTCCCAGATGAAGACAGATGGAAGCAATTACAAGGACAGCCACAACAGCAGCCCATACCCATGCGAGCAGATGCAGCTTTGCACCGAGCACCATCATCGGCACAGAAATCAGTTCAAATAAGAAGTAATATGCAATAAAGCCAAACAGCACAGTTTCACCCAGATGTCCGCTCTCATACCTGTTTTCTCTGATAAAAAAAGAACCCAGGCAGCAGAACACCGCGAGCATTCCCAGAAACAGTGCCGGCATTTTTAATAAGGTAATCATGTTTGGTTCCTTTCTTTTCCTTACATTCCCAATCCCACTCATTCTAACATGATGCCCTGTCTGCGTCAAGTAATCGAAATTCTAATAAACATTGACTTTTCCCTGAAATTTTGTATAATTGTGATGTCGAGCGCTTATTTTCCGCCCGGCTGTTTTACTTTTTGTTTTAATGATATATGTTACGAAAGGAGCCATTGATATGCCTTTTTCCCGGCATACCCGCAGATCCATGTTTTCCATTGGCGCGGCATCCCTTGCCGCTGCTTTTCTTTTTCTCACCCCGGAAAACACACATGCGGCTGATACTACAGCAAAAATTCACATTCTGACACTCGACAGCGGCTCCAATGCCATCGTTCTGGAAAGTGTAGACGATAATGGCCAGAAAATTTTCGGCATGGTAGACTCCGGCGAGGACTGGGATTACCCTGACGGATCTGATCCGCGTTATCCGCTGCGCAGCGGCATCACAACGTCGACCGGCTACGACGATGAGGTACTCTCCTACCTGGACTCCCTCGGTGTCACCTCCGATAATCTGCAGTTTTATGTTGCAACACATCCGCACAGCGACCATATTGGAACCGGCGATACCATCGTGCGGCTGTATTCCCCCGACCGGGTTTATCTGCTCCCGTATGATGACAGTTATATCTATAATACTGCGCGTCTCTGGGACAATCTTTATGTCTACGACCAGCTTCTTACTGCTGTAGAAGAGACTGAAGGTGTGACCCTGATCCAGCATCTGAATCCCGGTGCCGCCTCCGCAGAAGAAGGATCTCCTGATTTTGCTTTTGGAAATTTCCAGATCCAGATTGTCAACTACGAGGAAGATTATCTCACAAGTCCAAAAGAGGACGCCAACCAGTTCTGTCTTGGTGTAATTGCCTCCGCAAACGACCACCACGCTTTTCTGACGAGTGATATCGACGACGTCGAGGGCGATGCCAGCCGGATTGTTTCGAACTACGGGCTGTACAGCATTGATCTGATGACTTCCAATCATCACGGATATCCGAATGCTGTCGATGCAGACTATCTTGCTGCCGTCAACCCGGAATATTTTATCCAGACCGGTGACTTCCGTATTATGGATAACGATACCGTCGAGACCCTGACCTCTCTGGGGCTGCGCGTATTTTCCACGACAGAATATTCCGGCGATCTTCCGGCAGTCATTGCTGACTTTTCCGGTTCCGCGGTCACTTCCAACGTGGATGATACCTATGAAATTTACCGCGGCCGTTCTTCCAAGCTCGTTGCTTATCATGACGGCATCCCGTACAGCGGATTTTTCACCCGCGGCGGACAGAAATATTATGCAGACAGCAGCCATCTTCTCGTATGCTCCACTTCCTGGCGCGACACAGAAACGGGCATCGAATATACCGCTGATGAAAACGGCGTGATCACAAACGAACGCCACGTCATCGGCTGGGTAAAACGGGATGGAAAATGGTATTACTACAACGATGATGAAACACCGTATACCGGCTGGCTCACCCTCGACCACAAAACGTATTACCTCGGCGCGGACGGCATTATGACAACAGGCTGGCTTCTGCTTGATGGAGATTACTATTATTTTTCCGGCAGCGGTGAGATGCAGACCGGATGGCAGTTTATCAGCAACAACTGGTACTATCTCGCCAAGGATACCGGTATTATGTATTCGTCCGGATGGCACGCTGATCCGGAGACCAAAACGATGTACTATTTTTACACATGGGGAGGTGCCGCACGCAATACGACACTTACCTTAAACGGTTACCGCGTCAAATTTCTTTCCTGGGGCGGTATTTCCGGCAGCACCTGGCTGTACCATGACGGTGCCTGGTATTATGTACAGAAATATTCCTGCGTAACCAATGGCTGGTATCAGATCGATGGCGCCTGGTATTTTATGAATGCGGACGGTTCCCTGAAGCAGAACGAAAGTTTCCTGTATGACAACAATCTCTACTTTGTAAATAAGAGCGGAAAAATGTATCAGAACCAGTGGCTGAAATGGGATGGAAACTATTATTATCTCAGAAGCTGGGGCGGTGCCGTACAAAAAGGCTGGCTGCTGCTTCAGAATAAATACTATTATATTAATGAGGACTGTACACGGAAAACGGATGAAGCCTTTACGTATGATAACAATCTTTATTTTGTTGATGAAAACGGCGTCATGCCGGCAAACCAATGGGTGATCCGGGAAGGTGTCTGGTACTTTACCTACAGCTGGGGCGGTGCGAGAAAATCGCAGTGGTTCTATTATAAAAACAACTGGTATTACTTCAACGATGATGCTTCCATGCAGACCGGCTGGGCAGAAATTGACGGAAAAACATATTATTTCCAGAGCTGGGGCGGATGCGTCACCGGGACGAAAAAAATTGACGGAACAACGTATGTGTTTGATAAAAACGGTGTTCTGCTTTCCGAAAAAGAAAGCTAGAAAAATCCATATAAAAATGCGGCAGAAACGAAAATCTCATTCGCTTCTGCCGCATTTTTATAAATTTCTTTTCCGGAACAGTGCACGAACGCACTGCCGGTAAATTCCGGTTCCCAGAAACAGGGTCAGATAGGCGATTTTCCGCCCGTTCGTGAAGTGATCGCCTTCCAGTACCAGAAGCGGATGCTTTTTAAGCTCTTTTGCCAGCCTCTTCGCAAGCGCCTTTTTCTCCGCGTCCATGGTTTCCAACAGCATCAGCTTGTCCAGCACGAAAAACCGCGCCCAGCAGCAGCGCACACCTGCTTCTTTTTTCAGCGCCGGGTGGCGTTCTTCCACGACATTCTGATTATGATCCCATACTTCCACCGAACCCAGATCTGACCAGCGAAAACCGCTTGTCGTGAGGCTTTCGCGCCGGTGCACATAATAGTATTTCTGTGCTGTGGAAAAGGCCACCTTCCGGCAGTGCTCCATTAACGGAACGATGACGTATGCATCCTCGGCGATTGTTTTCTCCGGATAGACAACGCCCTCGAAAATCTCTCTCCGATACAGCTTGCCCCACGGCATCACGCCGAACACGCGCGCCTTCATCACCTGGCGCAGTCCCTCCTCGCTGTCGGTCACAGATTCGATTCCCTCCTGTTTCAGATCCGGCACCGGCCTTCCTTCATAGAGATCGTATCCGCGGCAGATACTCATTTCGGCATCATATTTTTCCGCCAGACGATACAGTGTTTCCAGAAGATCCTCCGCTGCGAAATCGTCGCTGTCCACAAACGTGATATAACGCCCCTCTGCAAGCGCAACGCCCGCATTCCGCGCCGAACTGACGCCGCCGTTCTCTTTTTGGTGATAACGGATCCGCGCATCCTGTTCTGCGTATGTCCGGCAGATTTCACTGCTTTTGTCGGTGCTTCCATCATCTACAAGAAGCAGCTCCCAGTCCGTAAAAGACTGGGAGAGAATGGAATCCACACATTTTTTTAAAAATTTTTCTGCCTGATACACCGGGGTAATGATTGAAATTTCCGGCATTGTTTTATCCTCTTTCTTTATTTCTTACAGCAGTAGTGTATCCCCTTATACTGCTCATACGGATGATCGAGATCCAGAAACGCCGCATCGTGGTGGCCTTTCTGCTGTTCTTTCGGCGGCAGTTTCATATAATCGCCGAACGCCATGCGCAGATATGTGTCATATCCGACCGGAATCGGCAGGCGCTCGTTCTCGAACGGAACCTCAATCGCCGATGCAAAAATCTTTTTCGGATATTTCCGGAGAATCGCCTGCGGTGCGCACATCTCGGTGATGCCGTCCACCCGTGGGCTGTCGATATCAAATTTTGTAATATAGTTTTCTGCCTGCTTCCAGATCCGGTACCGCATCTTCTGCGTCGGAGCCAGCGCCAGCAGAATCGTTCCCAGGTAATGCATAAACGCGCCGTGGCGTTCTTTGGTCGGAATAACCTGCGTGCAGAAGAGCTGGAAAATCTTTCCCTCGATCACCTGCCATTTCCGCGCAAGTTTTCCCGGTGCATAGCCCTCGATCGGGAGAATATCAAGCGCAACGCCGTGGCAGAGATCCATATCGACCTGCTCCTTTTTCACCTGCGTGGTGCGGCTGTCGCGGATGTTCGCAAACGTGTGCGCATTGCAGAAGCCCTCTTTCGGGTACTCGAGCTTGTAGATTTTACTCTCCTCCTGCGTATCCCAGATTTTCAGGAACTTCTCGTAATCTTTCCGCGGCATGAAAAAGTCGAGATCATCGTCCCACGGAATAAAGCCGCCGTGGCGGATTGCACCGATACAGCCGCCGCCGCAGAGATAACAGGTCAGATGGTTTCTCTGGCACCAGTGGTAAAACATGACGGCCATTTCCAGATTTTTTTCCTGCAGCCGGCGCAGAATTTCGTCCTCGGTATTAAACATCTTTTTTCTCCTCTTCCTTTGCGTTCAGGCTGATCGTCTGTCCTTCCTCGAGCCCTTCTGTGCTCTCCTTTGTGAAGACAATCTTAAAGGTTGCAAGAATCAGCTTCAGATCCTCTAAAATCGAATAGCTCTCTATGTACATCAGATCCAGCTTCAACTTGTCGTATGCAGTCGTGTTGTACTTTCCGTAAATCTGGGCGTAGCCGGTAAGGCCTGCCTTTACTTTCAGACGGTAAGCAAACTCCGGAATCGATTCCTCATATTCCTTTGCAATCTCCGGCCGCTCCGGGCGCGGTCCGACGACGCTCATATCGCCCTTGAAAATGTTCAGAAGCTGCGGCAGCTCATCAATTCTCGTCGCGCGGATCACCTTTCCGACCGGCGTAATGCGGCTGTCGTTCTTCGTTGCCAGGCGGGCTACGCCGTCTTTTTCGGCATCCACGATCATGCTTCGGAATTTGTAGACATAGAATTCTTTTCCGCCGATCGTGAGACGTTTCTGTTTAAAGAACACCGGGCCATGGTCATACAGCTTGATGCAGAGCGCTGCGATCAGCATAATCGGCGACGTGATCACAAGAAGAATCGTCGATACGAGCAGATCCAGCAGGCGCTTGCAGAATCTCTGATCAAACGAAAGACCACTGTTTCGCGCGAGCAGAAGCGGTGTATCGAAAATATGGAGCGCTTCCGCTTTCCGTACCATAATATCCGACAGCTTCGGCGTCAGATAGACACGGATTTCTTTCGCATAGCAATATTTCAGCAGACGGTTGCGCAGCTCCGAATGAAGATCGCCCAGGATCACACCCTCCTGACCGTATGCGTCAATCTGGCGGCAGAGCTCTTTCTCTCCCACTTCCGCGCTCACCTTATGTGCTACAATATACTTGTCCGGCCGCTGGTTCATCTTCAGCTCCAGGCTTTCCATCGGGTATTCACCGTAAATCAGAAGCACCTCTCTTGGCGGAAAGAGACGCGCAAACGTCTTCTCAAAAAGCCAGGATACAATGCCTGCCAGCGCAAAGTCCACGAGTGTCATGCCGACCATCGGCAGAATGTACGGCAGGTGGCGCCACAGCAGGATAATCTGCAGATACATCAGTGCATTGGCACAGAATGCCGTCATCATCTGGGAATAGATGATGCTGCTTCCCTTCATGTAGCCGATCTTCATGCCGCCGTAAATGTACATGAAAACCAGAAGAAAAATGCCGTAGATCACGACGATAATCTGATTTCCCTTATCCCAGAACGGCTCCAGCCACAGGTGGCTCGCATAGTATCTGTCCCAGAACACAGAAAAAACAGCGCATTCCAGAAGCACAATCGCCGCGACCGCCAGGACACGCATCAGATGTTTGTACTGTTCCCTGTTTTTATAGTTCATCAATCTCTTCCTCTCTTTTTGCCCTTACCGTAATACTTCCGCACACCGTTTACGGCATAGCACGCAAAACAGTACAGGGAGCGGAACGTTCCCATTCCCAGCTCGCGGTAAACACGGTAAGTCATTCCTGCAGAATGCAGTTTATTCCCCGATTTTCCTGTGCTGGACAGCCGGTATTTCAGCAAAGGCTCATCCACACCGCAGGCTGTCCCGTATTTTTTCAGGATCCGCAGCCAGTCCAGATAATCCTCGTGGCACTCGTCCTTTTCCATCGGGAATTCCAGCAGAACGCTTCTTTTGGCCAGTACCGACGAGCAGCCGATCACGTTGCCGCGCAGCAGCATTTTGTAGGTGATCCGCTCCGGGACAGAAAAGATCTTCTGCTTTTCCGGTTCCTGATCGTAAATCAGCTCCCGACCCGTACAGCAGAGCACATCACCGGTCTTTGCAAGGGCTTTTTCCTGCTTTTCCAGTTTTTCGGGATCCCAGTAATCATCCGCGTCCAGAAAGGCAATGTAATCGCCCTTTGCGAGCTGTACACCGCGGTTTCTGGATGCGGACGCTCCTTTGTTTGTCTCATTCCGGATATACCGTACCCGGTCATTTTCTCCGTAACGCCCCATCTTTTCCATCGTATCGTCCGTGGAATTGTCGTCGATCACCAGGATTTCCAGCGGGGTTTTTGTTGTCTGGCAAAGGACTGAGTCGATTGCCTGAAACAGTGTTTCTGCACCGTTGTACGAAGGGATTACTACTGAAATCATGTATTTTCCTCTCTTACTTTGTCTGCTGCATCTGTTTTTTTAATTTTCCAGCAGCAAACCTCCTACTTTTATAGCATATCTGCACGGGCTTGTCAATTTTACGCCGGGATCTGCTGGTTTTTCTTTCTTACATGTAATTCTATGTGAGCTTTAAAAACGCCAGTAAATAGAACAGAATTCCTCCGAACAGTGCTCCGTTTCCGCCGTTTTTCTGCCCCGTCTTTTTTCCGACCGCGAAGGAGGCAAAAAAGATCTGTCCTCCTGTCACCGGAAGATCCGCGGCAAAGACGCCGGAGACAATTCCATCCACCGACATCGAAACCGCCAGCAGGCCAAATTCCAGTGGGTGGAGCTGTTTTTCCAGATGTTCCAGTCTTGTTTCTGGTTTTCCCTGCTTTTTTCTTCTGCGTTTTCTCAGTTCTTCAAAAATTTTCAGCGTTCCCATAAGAAAAAAGCAGCCCGCACCCACTCTGGTTCCCCATTCCGGTCCTGCGGACTGCAGAAATCTTTTTCCAAACTGCGCGGAAGCAACCAGGGCAGCACTGCAAAACAGATTCAGCAGCGCCGTCATGCCGGGTGAAATTCTCGTATTGCTGCTTCCATATCCGATGCTTACTGCAAAGTTATCGGCTGAGAGCGCCGCAGCAAGCAGAAGCAATTCTACCATATGACACGCTCCGTCATTTCTCACTTTACAGTATTCGTCTGTTTTTCAAACCGTGCATCCCGGGAAGGCAGTTCTTTTTCTTATTCCACTGCTTTCCGGAATTCCCGGATTTTTTCTCCGAAGTGCGATACATCGGTGCAGAAAATGCTCGAAGTTCCCGCCACAAAAATGCTGGCTCCACAGGAACGCAGCGTCGCGCCGTGCTCCTTCGTAATATTTCCGTCCACTTCTAAAATGATGTCCTCCCGGTGCATCTCCTGCAGAAATTTCTGCAGCTTTTCCGCCTTGCGCAGCGTACTCGGCACAATTTTCTGTCCGGCAAAGCCCGGATTCACCATCAGAAGATTGACGCCGTCGATATAATCAAGCACTTCCTCGATCTGCCCGATCGGTGTCGCCGGGTTGATCGCGAGGAACCGCTTGCAGCCGTACGGCACGAGGTAATCGAGCGCGCGCTGCACCTGGAAAGTGCTCTCATAATGAATCGTCACGATGTCCTCTTTGTGAATGCCGATCCACGGCAGCTTGTACTCCGGGTCTTTGATCATCAGATGAAGATCAAGCGGAATACTCGTCAGTTCCCGCAGTCCGCGGATGTAGTCGACGCCAAGGCCGAAGTTCGGAACGAACTCGCCGTCCATCACATCGATATGGAGATATTCGACTTTTTCTTTTTCAAATACATCGATCGTCGCCTGCAGATCCACAAGGTTTGAGCACATCATGGATGCCGATATCTGACTTTTTCTCATATTTTTCTACTCCCATGAAACCATTACTTTGCAGTATGGCTCTTTATGATTTTTCATCAGTTCCAGTCCGTCCATCAGCTTTTCGGACGGGAAACAGTGCGTGATCAGCGCCTGTGCCGGGATTTTCTTCTTCGAAAGCGCATCGAGTACCTCCGTCCAGTCGCAGGCTTCATCTTTTTCATAAGAAGAATTCCACGTTCCCATCAGGTTCAGCTGTTTGCGCAGTATGCGCCAGTACACGTTCTTTTCCATCGCAAGATCGCCCGATGGATTTCCCATCAGCACGATGCTTCCGCCTGGTCTCGCAAGAAGAACTGCACTGGAAACGGCCTGCGGCGTTCCGACCGCTTCTACTACAACATCCGCCTGAATCGCTTTACTCTCCTCTTCCGTCACATATAAGATGCCCGGGATCTGTTCTGCGATCGCACGTTTTGCTTCGCCCCGTCCAATCACAAAAACGGTTTCGGCGCCGAGCGCTTTCGCCCACGCTGCCGCTGCAAAACCGATCATGCCCGTTCCGATCACTGCTGCGGTATCGCCCGGCTTCACACCGCTTCGTTTCACCGCATGAAGCGCCACAGAGAGCGGCTCCAGCATTGCTGCCTCGCGGAAGCTGACGTTTTCCGGCAGCTCCATCAGGTTCCAGTCCGGCACGGCCACGTATTCCGCAAAGCCGCCGTCCCGGCGCGAGCCGAGGTAATCGTAGTGTTCGCACATCTCATATTTTTTCTGCCGGCACTGCGGGCAGGTGCGGCATGGGATCAGCGGGAAAATGCCGACCCGTTTTCCAACTCGCTCTTCCGGCACACCCTCGCCGTATGCGGCAACCACGCCTGAAAACTCGTGACCCGGAATCGTTGGAAAATGGTATGTTCCGTTTGTGAAAATCCGCGGAATATCGGAGCTGCAGATTCCTGATGCCTTTACCTGCACCAGAACCCAGCCGGATGGGATTTCCGGTTTTTCGATGTCTTCCCTTCTTAA
>OHUB01000619.1_pt1 | contig 17859 bp, 13 predicted proteins | sample 1579091 | NCBI WGS metagenome assembly OHUB01 (sample SAMEA3879566, study PRJEB24766) | human gut metagenome | biome: human-associated habitat; feature: feces | place: USA | collected 1985/1987
GTATGATTCAGCAGATCATGTTCTGCGAAGGTACTGAACAGTTACGAAGATATTAAAAAAGAAAGAAGAAGTAAAAATTTGTTTTGATTCTTCTTTCTTTTACAGGCAGACCTACAGCACGGAGCGGGACAACCGCTCTTCCGGCCGGTAAGCCGGCGACGGCTACCAGCCGCCGCCCAGCGCCTTGAACAGATTCACATAATTGATATACTGTTGAGCTACGAGGTTCACATATTCCATCTGCGACTGGTACATGTTTCTTTCGGCGTCGATCACGTCCAGATAGGCCGACATACCGTTGCGGTAGAGCGAATTGGTCATCGTGGCGATCTCGATATTGGCCCGGAGCAACCGGGCGTAATTCTCGGCCTGGCTGCGGTAGGTAGCGATGTCGAGCAGGCTCTTTTCCACATCGCCCAACGCTTCGAGCACGGTCTCCTCATAGGCGAACACGCTCTGATAATATCGCTCCCTGGCAACCTGCTCCTGCCGCTTGAGCTTGCCGAAATTAAAGATCGGCTGCACGAGCGACCCGACGGCCGACCACGCCCACGAATGACCGTCGGAAATACCTTCGATCGAACTGGAAACGATACCCCCGGCTCCGGTCAGCGTAATCGACGGAAAACGCTTGCTGCGGGCAAGCCCCACGTTCGCGGCCGCCTCATCCATGTTGAACGAAGCCTCCATGATGTCGGGACGCCGCTCGAGCAATTCCGAAGGAAGTCCGACGGGAATATCCATTACCTGATAATTGTCCAGCAAGGCATCGTCGAAAGTTTCGTCCCCGAAATAGGAGGGATTCTCGCCGAGCAGGACACAAAGGGCCAGACGCGACTGCTCGACGGCACGCTGATACTGCGGAATATCGGCCTCGGCCTGATAGACGAGGCTCATGGCTTGCTGAAGGGCCACGCCGTTGGACATGCCGTAACGGGCGAGCGAATCCACGAGCGCCGCCGACTCCCGGCGCAGCACATAGCTCTGCCGGGCGATCCGCAGGTCGCGGGTGTATTGAAGCACGGTAAAATAGGAGGTGGCGACTTCCGCCGTCAGCGACAGCATCACGCCCCGGTAGCCCCATTCCGAAGAGTAGAGAGCTGCCTTAGCCGCCCGGTTAGCGCTGCGGAGTGTTCCGAAAAGGGGTACTTCCCAGGAAATCGACGGTTCGATCGTATATTGTTGGGTCGTACCGGTCGGCTCGGTATAGTTTCCCTGCGCCGAGACGTTCAGTCCCACCGAGGGAAGAAAAGGCGCACGGGCCACAGCGATATTGGCGCGTGCTTCGAAGATACGCGAAGCCGCCTGCGCCAGATTGCGGTTGTTTTCGAGCGCGTGCTCCACCAGGCGATTGAGCGTCGAATCCCAGAAAATCTCCCACCAGGCGAAAGGCAGCGACACCGAATCCTGCGGAAAATCGCCCGCGAAGCGATAATTCTCAGGCACTTCGACCTGCGCGTCGTAGAGTTTCGGAGTGCACGATGCCAGTGCGGCAACGAACAGAATGATTGCAAAGTATCGTTTCATGACTCTTTTTGTTTTAACTCCCGCTTGCGTTCGAACTTGCCGACACGGGCAACCAGATAATACAGAGCAGGGTAGATGAAAATGCCCAGCATCGTGGCGAGCAACATACCGCCCACCAGAGCCATACCCATAATATTGCGGGCCGTAGCATAGACCCCGCTGGCGAAGATCAGCGGCATGACGCCCAGGATGAACGAGAAGGCGGTCATCATGATCGGCCGCATACGCAGCCTCGCCGCCTCGATCGTCGCGGCCTTCAGGTCCATGTTCTTCTCGAAGAAGAGCTGATCGGCATATTCCACGACCAAAATGGCATTCTTGGCCGAAAGACCGATCAGCATGACCAACGAGATCTGCATGTAGATATTATTGATAAACTCGGGGCTGACCAGGTACGCCGCACCGACAAATAACAGTGCGCCGAGCACCGCGAGCGGGACACTCAACAGGATCGCCAGCGGCAGCCCCCAGCTGTTGTAGAGGGCCGAAAGAGTCAGGAACACGAAGACAATAGCCAGCAGGTAAACGGCGCCGCTGCTGCCCGAAGCCGTCTTTTCCTGATAGGATAAGCCGCTCCAGGTGGTTCCGACCGCCTCGGGCAGCACGTCGGCGGCCACCGCTTCGATAGCGTCCATCGCCTGACCGGTCGAAACTTTCGCAGCAGGGTTGACCGTCAGTTCGATCGACCGGTAGAGGTTGAACTGCGAAACGAACTCGACACCCGTAGTATCCCGTACGGTCGCGAACGACGAAACAGGAATCGAGTTGCCCTGACCGTCGTCCACGAAATAGCTTTCGAGCGAATACTTGTCGCGGCGGTACTCGGGCGCAGCCTGGATATAAGTCTGGTAAAGTTTTCCGAACCGGTTGAAGTTGTTGATATAGGAACCGCCGAGCAGAGTGCTCATCGTCTTGTAGAAACTCTGGAGCGGCACGCCCTGTGCCAGCGCTTTCTCCTTATCGACTTCGATCCGCCGCTGGGGGATGCCGGCGTTGAACTGGGTGGTCACGGAGCCGATCTGCGGCTGCTTGCGCAGCGAATCCATGAAGCGCATGGTTTCGTCCGCCAGGAACTCCGTACCCCGGCCTTCGAGATCCTGTACCTGCAACGTAATGCCGGACGTTACGCCCAAACCGGGGATCGACGGCGAGATAAAAGCGTAGCTGACGGCCTCGGGAACTGCCACGTACAACTCCTCCGTCAAGGCGGAAGCGATCTCGGAAGAGGTCTTGCTGCGCTGGCTGTAATCGACCAGCTTCACGAAGATAATACCGCTGTTGCTCGAAGCGATGCCCGCCAGCATATTGAAGCCGGCGGCAAAGGAGGTCGCCTCAACATCCGGACGCTGCCGGACGAGTTCATCGACCCGCTGCATCGCCTTGACGGTGGTTTGCAGGGATGAAGCCTCGGGCGTCTGCACGAAGACCATGACATACCCCTGATCCTCGTCGGGCAGGAAGCCCGAAGGCAGGAAGTGCCAGATCACGGCGATAGCGGCAAGGGTTACGGCGACGATTCCTCCGGTACGCTTCAGGTGACCGATAAAACGGGTGGTAGCCGATGTGTATTCTTCGGTACGTTTGCCGAACCAGCGGTTGAAAGCGGCGAAGAATCCCTTCTGCACCTTCGGGCGCGGCTTGAGCAGCAACGCGCACAGCGCAGGCGAAAGGGTGAGGGCATTGAACGAAGAGATGCAGACCGATACGGCGATCGAGATCGAGAACTGCTGGAACAGCAGACCCGTGATACTCCCCATGAACGATACGGGAATAAACACGGCCAGCAGTACGACGGTCGTAGCGACGATCGGCGACGAGACGCTGTGCATCGCTTCGACGGTCGCCTGCTTCGCACTCAGCCCCTTCTCGATATTGACCTGCACGGCCTCGACCACCACGATCGCGTCATCGACCACCAGGCCGATGGCCAGCACCATACCCAACAGCGAGATGATATTGATCGAGAACCCGAGTAGCGGGAAGAGCGCGAAAGCGCCGATGATCGACACCGGAATCGCCAGCAGCGGGATGAGCGTCGCACGCCAGTCCTGCAGGAAGAGGAAGATGATGGCGATCACCAGAATCAGAGCGATAATGAGCGTGACGAAAATATCCTTCACGCCGGCTTCGATACTGGTCGTGGCATCGACCATCGAAGTATAGGTAATGCCATCGGGGAAGCGCTTGGAAAGGCGCTCCATTTCGGCCTTGACCGAATTGCCCACATCGACGGCATTGCTGCCCGGTTGCTGATAAATGACAAGCAGGGCGGTCGGGTCGCTATTGAAGAGCGATTCGACACCGTACTGGCGGCTGCCGAGAGCCACGTCAGCAATATCGCTCAACCGAACCTGCTCGCCTTCGGGAGTGGTGGAGATAATGATGTCGCCGAACTGCTCCGCATCGTAGATCTGGGGCGGCATGGTCACCGTATAGGTATAAGTCACGTCGCCCGCAGCGGGTTCCCCGCCGAACTTGCCCGCCGGAAAGATGCCGCCCTGCGCTTCGACAGCCGCAAAAACCTCGTCGAGCGAGATCTTGTAGTAATCCAACAGGTCGGGCTTCAGCCAGATACGCATGGCGTATTCACCGGCGCCCATAATGTCCACCTTACCTACGCCGTCGATCTTCAACAGTTCGTTCTGGATGTTGATATAGGCGTAGTTGGAGAGAAAATCGCCGGTGTAGCGTCCGTCGCTGGTGAGCGAATAGACGATCAGAAAGCCGGTCATGGTCTTGCGCGTGGTGACGCCCTGCTGGGTCACCGACGCGGGAAGTTGCGAAAGGGCCGTCGAAACATTGTTCTGCGTAAAAATAGCGTCCATGTTCGGATCGGATCCGATATCGAAGGTCACCTGCAGATTCATCGACCCGTCGTTGGCGCTCGTAGCCTGCATATAGAGCATATCGCTGACACCCATGATGCTCTGCGAAACGGGCGTGGCGACCGCATTGTTCACGGTTTCGGCATCGGCACCGGGATAGGTCGTCGAAACTTCGACGACAGGAGGCGTAATGTCGGGATACTGCTCGATCGGCAGGTCGAATATAGAAATGATACCCAGCAGCACGATAGCTGCCGCCAGCGCAATGGCGAAAATGGGCCGCGCGATGAAAAATTTTCCCATACCTGCCTATTTTTTAACGGGAACGACCCGCATTCCCTGACGAAGTTTCTGCAAACCGGTCACAGCGACCGTTTCTCCCGGTTCCAGGCCCGACTCGATGGCCCACATTCCGCCGAACGTCTCGCCCGGCGTAACCTTGCGGTATTCGGCCGTGCTGTCCGGCCGGATTACCCAGACCGACGATACGTCGAGAGTCTGCACGACACTCTGCTGCGGCACCAGTACACGGGGCAGCTTCGCCCCGATATTGGCTTCGACACGCGCGAACTGTCCGGTCTTGAGCCGGTAGGAAGGATTCGGGAAGCGGACGATCAGCACGATCGTCCCCGTAGCCGAAGATACGGCCGTCCGGGTGTAATCGTACTTGCCGAAAAGCGGATAGCGGGTACCGTCCGCCTCGTAAAGCACGATCTCCGAAAGCAGTTCGGCGTTGTCGTAGATATTCGTCCGATTGCTGTCCAACCGAAGGAATTGCGTCATCGGAATCGCAATGGGGACCTGGACCGTATCAATATTCATAATCGTGGTGAGGGTCGGAATTTGCGTACCCGGACCGACATAATCACCGACGGAGCCGTTCGAAGATTCGATAATGCCGTCTATCTGTGCATAGATCTTCGTGTAGCCCAGATTGAGCTGGGCATTCCGCAGAGCCTGCCGGGCCGACTTCACGTCGGCCTCCGAAGCGGCGTACTGCGCCGTATATTGGTCGAGTTGCGTACCGCTGATGGCATTGATCTTGGCCAGCGGCACCGCCCGGTCGAAATTGTTCTTGGCTTCGAGCGCCAGCGCACGGCTCGACTCCAGAGCCGCTTGAGCCGAAAGCAGGGCAGTGTAATACTCACTGTCGTCGATTTCGAAAATCAACTGACCCTTGCGCACGGGCATACCTTTTTTATAGTGCCGGGCTACGAGAAACCCGCTCACACGGGGTTCGACCACCACTTCGTTATCGCTGTTGATCTGGGAAATGAAGCTCCGCCGCGTATAGAGCAAATCGAACTCGGCGACAGCGATTTCGATCTCCATCGGCGGCATCTGCCCGGTATGTCCGGAACGGGAACCGCAGGAAACCGCGAGCAAAGAGAGCGCGAGCAGGATAAAGGGAATTGAAGACGATCTGTAACACATAGTTTCTGCATTTTTCGAAATACACGGCAAGTTATGTGCCTCAACTTGCGGTCAATTCAAATTTTTCGGAGAATAATGTCCCTTTCGGCCCCTCAGGGCGAGCCGGGAGCCCGAATCCGCCCCCCGGCAGGAGCACAGCGGACAGCCGCTCCCGCCTCCCGTCGAAAAACATCCCGTCGCATCCGAAACGAACGAACCGGCCGGACAACATCCGGCATAAATGCTCCCGACGCATCCCGTCCCGGTTTTTACGATACCGGTTGAATTCCGGAAAAAGGGATGCGGCTGGTTTTGTTTTATTTCCGGTTTATGCTATCTTTGCGAAAATAACTTTTGCCCGGACCGGCCGTATTCCGGAAACACGGAACCGCATCGTTCAAGGAATACGCGCCGTTCTCACTCAAAATAAAAAATTCTCGCATGAAAAAACTATTCCGAACCCTGTTTGCCGCAGCCCTGTGCTGTCTGACATTCAAGGCGACAGACGCCTGCACCAACTTCATCATCACCCGGGGAGCCTCCTCGGACGGCTCGGTGATGGTCTCCTACGCCGCCGACTCCCACCAGCTCTACGGCGCACTCTACAAAACCTTCGCCGGGCGCTACAAACCCGGCACGATGCTCCCGGTCTATGACTGGGACTCGGGCCGCTACCTGGGAGAAATTCCGCAAGCGGCACAAACATACGCCACGATCGGCAACATGAACGAACATTCGCTCATCATCGCCGAATCGACCTACGGCGGACGCGAGGAGCTGGCCGATTCGACGGGTCGCATCGATTACGGCTCATCTACATCACCCTGCAACGCGCCAAGACTGCCCGCGAAGCGATCCGGATCATCGTGGATCTGGCCAACACCTACGGCTACGCTTCGAGCGGCGAATCCTTCTCGATCGCCGACCAGAACGAAGCCTGGATCATGGAGCTGATCGGCAAGGGCTGCGAGCTCGATGCCGAGGGTAACAACACCCGCAAGGGCATCGTCTGGGTAGCTCGCCGCATTCCCGACGGATACGTTTCGGCACACGCCAACCAGTCGCGCATCACGACTTTCCCGCTCGACGATCCCGAGAACTGCCTCTACGCTCCCGACGTGATCTCCTTCGCCCGTGAAAAGGGCTATTTCAACGGCCCGGACGAGGAGTTCAGCTTCTGCGATGCCTACGCTCCGGCCGATTTCGGCACGGTGCGCGGATGCGATGCCCGCGTGTGGGCGTTCTTCCGCACCGTAGCGGACGACATGGATCAATACACGGACTATGCAATGGGATACAACATGTCCAACCGGATGCCCCTCTGGGTGAAACCCCGCACCAAAGTCGATCCCAAGACCGTTTTCGACGCCATGCGCGACCACTACGAAGGAACTCCGATGGACATGACCCAGGACATCGGTGCGGGCGGACATGCCCTGCCGTACCGCTGGCGCCCGATGGATTTCGAAGTGGACGGCGTAACCTACCTGAACGAGCGTGCGGTAGCAACCCAGCAGACTGGATTCTGGTTCGTGGCACAGGCCCGGCCCTGGCTGCCGGACGACATGGGCATCCTCTGGTTCGGGGTGGACGATGCAGCGACATCCTGCCTGACGCCGATCTACTGCTCGGCAACCGAGGTTCCCGAATGTTTCCGCGAGGGCAACGGCACGATGCTCAAATATTCGCCCACGTCGGCATTCTGGCTCTTCAACCGCGTAACCAACTTCGCCTATCTGCGTTACGATCTGATCGCGGCCGACATCCGCAAGGTGGTTGACGAGTGGGAGAATACCCGTTTGGAGGAGGTCAAACAGATCGACGCAGCCACAGAGGGCGACTCGCCCAAGAAACGGCAGAAACGGCTTACCCGTTATTCGGTGGATATGGCCCAGCAACTCTTCGACCGCTGGACGGAACTCGACCGGTACCTGCTCGTCAAATACATCGACGGCAACCTGAAGAGCGAAACCGAACCGGGTAAATTCCTCGACAACGGCAACGGGCGCGACATTCCCGACAAGATCCAGTTCCCGGGCTATAACGAAAAGTGGAAACGCGCCGTAGTAGCCGACCACGGTGAAGTGCTGAAAGTAATTCAATAAACACATACAAAAAATATGAAATACGATATCATTGTGATCGGCAGCGGTCCGGGCGGTTACGTAGCCGCCATCCGCGCTGCTCAACTGGGTAAGAAAGTGGCTGTCGTAGAGCGTGCCGAGGCCGGCGGCGTATGCCTCAACTGGGGTTGCATCCCGACCAAAGCGCTGCTCAAGAGCGCCCAGGTTTACAACTATTGCAAGTCGGCCGAACATTACGGACTCAACTTCGCAGGCGAAGTGCGGCCCAACCTCGAAAAGATCGTAGCCCGCTCGCGCGGCGTGGCCGAAACGATGAACAAAGGCGTGTTGTTCCTGCTCAAAAAGAACAACGTGGAGCTGATCAACGGCTTCGCAAAACTGAAAGGAAACGGCCGGATCGACGTGGACGGCACGGAGTACGAAGCCGACCACATCATCCTCGCCACCGGAGCACGGCCCCGCGAAATGCCGTTCATGCCCATCGACGGAGAGCACGTGATCTCCTCGAAGCAGGCGCTCGTACTGCCCAAACTGCCCGAAACGATGATCGTCGTGGGATCGGGTGCCATCGGCAGCGAGTTCGCTTATTTTTATGCCGCGCTGGGTGTGAAGGTCACCATCGTCGAGTATCTGCCCCAGATCATGCCCCTCGAAGACGAAGAGGTCGCCAAAACCATGGAACGCTCGTTCCGCAAGCTGAAAGCGACCATACTTACTTCGACCACCGTGAAATCGGTGAAAGTCAATGCCGAAGGCAAATGCGACGTCGAGGTGGAAGGCAAGAAGGGCACGGAAACGCTGGTAGCCGATATCGTCCTCTCGGCCGTCGGCATCAAATCCAACATCGAGGGGATCGGCCTGGAAGAGTTGGGCATCAAGACCGAACGCGACAAAGTCATCGTCGATAAACAGTACCGCACCAACGTACCGGGCATTTACGCCATCGGCGACATCGTACCCGGTCCGGCCCTGGCGCACGTAGCGTCGGCCGAAGCGCTCTGCTGCGTGAATGCCATCTGCGGCCTACACTCCGAGCCGGTGGACTACACGACGATTCCCTCGTGCGTATTCACCTCGCCGGAAGTGGCTTCGGTCGGTATGACCGAACGACAGGTCAAGGAGATGGGTATCGACTACAAAGTGGGACGCTTCCCCTTCACCGCTTCGGGCAAAGCGACCGCCGCAGGCGACCGCGACGGCTTCGTAAAACTGATCTTCGACCAGAACGACAAGCTGCTGGGAGCACATCTGGTGGGAGCGAACGTAACCGAAATGCTGGCCGAGCCGACGCTCGCCAAATCGCTGGGAGCGACGGTACAGCAGATCGCACACACAATCCACGCACACCCGACCATGAACGAAGGAGTTATGGAGGCGGCCGAGGTAGCTCTGGGTGCCGCGATCCACGTATAAATCGAAAATTACCGCAATGCGAACGGGGACGGCCTGCACAGGATCGTCCCCGTTTCATTTGCATACGCCCGTCAAGGAGTAATCGATAACACCGAAGGAATCATGGCCCCGGGACGATCGGCGATTGAATGAAAAGAAAAGCGGCCGAACGAAACAATCGAAGAGAAAACCACCCGAACATAAGGGAAAACAGGCTGCCGGATCGAAGCGAAGGCGGCCTCTACTTTTCCACCGATGAAAAATAGCGGAGAGCGGGCAGCCGGGTTTCCCGCACGAATACTTCCGGCGGATAGAGCACATCGCTCAGGAAAAGGCCCTGGGCGGGTGCTCCGGCGCTCGACCGCGAAAGATCGCGGCTGGCGACGATGTCGCGGAACTGTTCAACGGTATAACGTCCCCGGCCCACATCGACCAGCGTGCCGACGATAGCCCGCACCATATTCCGCAGAAAGCGGTCCGCACGAATCGTAAAGCAAAGCGTACCGTCCCGGCCGACCGTCCAGTCGGCCCGTTTGAGATGGCAGATATTGGTCTTGTTGTCGGAATTGAGCTTGGCGAACGACGTGAAATCCTCGAACTCCATCAATACGTCGGCCGCACGGTTCATTGCCGCCACGTCCAGCGGTACGTAATATTGCCAGGAAGCGGCTCGTGTAAAGGGATTCTTGCGCGGTTCGATATAGTAGCGGTACTCCCGCTCCCGGGCGCTGAAACGGGCGTGAGCATCGGCCGCGACCGGCACGATGCGGCTTACGGCAATATCGCCGGGAAGCATATGGTTGAGCTTGAAAACGACCTGTTCCGGATCGGCGACGGGAGAGGAAGTGTCGAAATGCGCCACGTAATAGGAGGCATTCACTCCCGTATCGGTGCGTCCGGCACCGGTCAACAGAATCGGTTCACGGAGCAGGGTAGAGATTGCCCCTTCGATCGTCTGCTGTACCGACGGCATATCGGGCTGCCGCTGCCAACCGCAATAGGCTCCGCCGTTGTATCTCAATTCGATAAAATAACGCATCGTTTTTCCATTTATCACATCTTGCAGGCAGTCCCCGCATTTCGGGAGGAATCCCAGCCGGCTCGTCCCGAATCTTTCGATCCCGAGCCGAGAATCACGGCTGATCGGATCTCCATTCGCAAAAAGAATCCGAACCCATGATACTCTGCAAAGATAGTGAAAGGTGAGAGCAATCGTGCGGGCTTGCACGCAAAGATTGCCGAACCGCCTCCGATCTTGAGCGAAGATAACGGAAGAAGGGCGATGCACCGAACTTAATTATGGGTTTTCCGTCTTTTCGCCGGGCAGAGTCGGCTGGCGTCCTTTGCGCTCGTTTTGATCTCCGGTGGTTCGAGCTTGTGCGGACCGTGCTCTCTTTTCTGCGAGGGCGGCGAATCTCGGTCCGGCAGGTCGATCGTTTGGGGACGGTCGGTTTCCGGGGATGGCGCCGTCGGTCTGCCGTGCGACGGTCGTTGTGTTCGACTTTGGGTTGGGATCGTCAGAATTTCGGAAATCGGGCATGATACCCACTGCGAAGTGCGGTCGGGGCGGGGACAGTAGGTGCCGACCGTTGTTAGCACAGGATTTTGTCGAGCAGGATGCCTGCGGTCAGCAGGGCGCCGAAGAGCAGGATGTTGCGGGCCGTTTCGCCGAGGCAGACGTTCAGTTCTTCGCCGTGGTCGATGCGTACCATCTTGCGCCATGTGGCGATATGGACTGCAAGGTAGGGCAGAGGCAGCAGAGCTGCGGCGATACGGCCTTCGGCCAACAGCGAGAGGCACAGCAGGATGGCTCCTGTGCCCAGAACCAGGTAACCCCAGCGTCCCGCTGCGGCTCCGAGGCAGACGACGATCGTGCGCTTGTTGCAGCGGCGGTCCTCCTCCCGGTCGCGGAAATTGTTAATCATGAGCATCGTGTCGATCACCATGCCGCAGGCCAGTCCGACTACGGCGGTTTCTCCGCTCCACCCTCCGCACTGGAGGTAGTAGGTGAATCCGACGGGAATCAGGCCGAAGAAAAGGATGACGGCTATGTCGCCCATACCGTGATAGGCCAGCGGCCACGGGCCTGCCGTGTAAAAATAGGCGAAGACAATGCAGGAGGCACCCACCAGCAGGAGCCACCAGTTCCAGCCGCTGAGGGCCAGCAATCCCGCTCCGGCTGCACAGGCCGCCAGAGTGAAAGCCGCGATACCGCTCTTCATCGCCCGCAGGGTGATGTAGCCTTTGGCGAAAGCGCGGTCGGGACCCAGTCGGTCGGGGCGGTCGGCTCCCTTCAAAAAGTCGCAGAGATCATTGACCAGATTGGCCGTACACTGCATCGTCACGGCGAAGACAAGACACAGCAGAGCGACGACCGGGCGGAAGCCGCCGTCGGTGAAGGCCAGGGCCGATCCGATGAGAATGAGGATGACGGAATTCCCCAGACTGTACGGCCGGATGGCCAGAATCCATGCGGAGAGTGAGTTCGTTTTCAAGTTTCGGAGGGTTTGGTCGGATTTAGCGCATGATGAATTCCAAGGGACGCGGAATGCTTTTGCCTTCGGGCAGTTGTACGCGCAGAACCCCTTCGCTTTCGACCGGCTTTCCGTCGCGCATGGCGGGCTGCCAGCGGGGTGCTTTTTCGACGGCGTCGATCACACGGCGCCGCAGCCTTCGGTCGGTCGCTTCGAGCTCGTCGGTCGGGACGGTTCTCCCGTCGGTCGTGATCTTGTAACGCAGGACTACCCGTGCAGCCGGCAGAGAATCATCCCAATCGGTCTGTTTGGAAATATAGTCGTTGAAACTGCCGTCTGCTTCCGGGAAGCGGGCCGGGGTGTCGTATCGCAGGGTGATGAGTATCACGCCGTTCGAGGCTTTTGTTCCGTATCGGGCGATGGCCTGCTCGTCGGCAGGCAGCATCTCGGTCGATTCGATGTCGCCGGGCGGAATGTTGCGGATGTCGCTTACGACCTGCCCGTTGACTACGTATATGGGGTCCTGCGCCGCAGCGGAAAAGATCCCGGTGAAGATCAGTGTGAACAGGAGTATGAGCTGTTTTTTCATACGGTTCGTTTATCCGCAGAACGGGTTTCGGCCACGGAATATTGCTTTCAGAGAGTGACCTCCTTCCAGCCCGAGTGGGTCAGATCGACGCAGCCGTTTTTTCGGAAGCGGACACCTTCCGCTTCGAGCATCGGACGTTGCTCTGTCCAATGGGGTGCGGTTCTGCCTGCGCTGTTCACGACCCGGTGGCAGGGAAGTCCGGCGGGAGCCGCTGCCAGCGCATGTCCCACGTGGCGGGCATATCCCGGCATGCCGATCAGCCGGGCGATCTGCTTGTAGGAAACGATCTTCCCGGCGGGGATTTGCGCCACGACGGCATATACCTCGTCGTCGAATGCCCGGCCTGTCAGTTTGTCGGTTTGCAATGGTTTTCGGTCGATAGCGGTTTGCGGCGGGTTCCCCGTCCAAGCCCGTTGGCCATGGAAGGCAGGGGTTGCCCCGGTGCAGCCGGCCCGGACGGGGGCAGTACGCATGCGGGGATGGGGGCTCCCATGGGGACGGTTTTTACAACTCGCTTTCCTTCAGGCGCTCGGCGTTCTCCGCTACGATCAGGTGGTCGATCACGTCCTGAATGTCACCGTCCATGAAGGCCGAGAGGTTGTAGATCGTATAGTTGATGCGGTGGTCGGTGATGCGCCCCTGAGGATAGTTGTAGGTGCGGATCTTGGCCGAACGGTCGCCCGTCGAGACCATCGTCTTGCGCTTCGAGGCGATTTCGTCGAGGTATTTCGAATATTCGAGGTTGAAGACGCGGGTGCGAAGTTCTTCGAAAGCCTTGTCGAAGTTCTTGAGCTGCGATTTCTGGTCCTGGCATTGCACGACGATACCGGTCGGGATGTGCGTCAGGCGGATCGCCGAGTAGGTCGTATTGACCGACTGTCCGCCGGGACCCGAAGCGCAGAAGATATCCTTGCGGATGTCGTTCATCGAGATTTCTACGTCGAACTCCTCGGCTTCGGGCAGCACGGCCACCGAAGCGGCCGAGGTGTGGACGCGGCCCTGCGTTTCGGTCTGGGGTACGCGCTGCACGCGGTGTACGCCCGATTCGTATTTGAGCGTACCATAGACATTGTTGCCCGTGACTTTCATCACGACCTCCTTGTATCCGCCGGCCGTGCCTTCCGAGAAGGAGGTGATTTCGTACTTCCAGCCTTTGGATTCGATGTATTTGGTGTACATGCGCATCAGGTCGCCGGCGAAGATGGCGGCTTCGTCGCCGCCCGTGCCGCCGCGGATCTCGACGATCGCGTTTTTGGCATCCTGCGGGTCCTTGGGAATCAACAGGAGTTTGATCTCCTCTTCGAGGGTTTCGATCTTCGGTTCCAGTTCCGCGATCTCCCCGCGTGCCATTTCGCGCATCTCCTCGTCCTTGTCGTTGGCCAGGATGTCTTTGGCTTCGGTCAGGTTGGCGATGGCCGTGCGGTAGCGTTCGGAGGCTTCGATGATCGGTTCCAGCTCCCGGTATTCCTTGTTGAATTGGATGAACTGCTTGACGTCGGCGATCACTTCGGGATCGGTGAGTTTCTGGCCGATCTCTTCGTATTTGAGCTTCAGACCGTCCAGTCTGGTGAGTATGGAATTGTCTGCCATATAATTTAATTTGGGTACAAAGATAGTGAAAGCCGAGCGAAATCGGGAGAATTTATTCCCAAAGATTTCCGAGATGCCCCTATCTTATGCAAAGATAGTGCAAGCGGGGAGCAATGCCAAATTTATTTGGATTTGTCCCGGCCCGTGCTCTCCCGGCAAGACCGTGCCGCGCGGTGAATGTCGGAATTCCGCTTCGGATTATCGGTTATCCCCATATATGGCGACGCATTTTCCGGGGAGGGCGCCCCGGGAAAATCCCCAATACGCGGGGTTGTCCGCCGTCGGAAAATCCGCGTCCTTTGCAACAGGAAGTTCACTCATAAAACCAAATAAAAAGATGACAGGAATTTTTTTCGGCAGCACGACCGGGACTACGGAGTCCGTAGCTGCCAGGATCGCCGAGCGGCTCGGCGTAGCACAGGCCGATGTGCATAATGTGGCGGCTGCGTCCGTCGAAGATGTGAAGAAATACGATCTGCTGCTGTTGGGGTCATCGACCTGGGGCAGCGGAGAGTTGCAGGACGACTGGCCGGGATTTCTCGACAAGTTGGGGAAGGAAGACCTCTCCGGCCGCCGCGTGGCGCTGTTCGGCTGCGGCGATGCGGGTGTTTACAGCGATACTTTCTGCGATGCGATGGCCGAAATTCGGGACGGACTGGCTTCGACGGGCTGCACGTTCGTCGGGGGATTCGACGCCGAGGAGTATCCGGGGTGCGGTTCGCGGCTGTGTCAGGACGGAGAGGCGATCGGCTGGGCCGTGGACGACAGCGCGTCGGACGCCGAGAACCAGATGCGGATGGAGTTGTGGATCGCCGCCATCGGCTAAAACGGAATGCCATGAGTGCCGGGGATTTCAGCCGATACGACAATATGAAGATGCTGCTGCATCATATCTACGAATTCCGCAAGGGCGTTCGGGATCTGGTGCTCTGCACGCTGTGCCCGACCTGTGCCGGGCTGCTGATCGAACGGCTTCGCAGTCAGGGTATCGACTATCTGTTGCAGCCGGTAACGGAGCAGAAGGTCAATCTCTATTTCGGCAAGCGTAGCTGCCTGGACGCTGTGCAGACGTTCGTCGATAAACCGTTGAACAAACTGACTCCCGAGGAGGATTTCATGCTGGGCATCATGTTGGGTTATGATATTTCGATGCAGTGCGAACGCTATTGCAAGCGTAAATTTCATCTGTCCGGTCTGATCGCCTGATCGCGGAGCGGTTAAAAGATTCGGGGGAGAAGTTTTCGCTTCTCCCCCGAATCGCATATTCCGCAGAGCGGTCGTTTAGATTACGATGTTGATGATTTTGCCCGGTACGACGATGATCTTTTTCGGGGCCTTGCCTTCGAGCCACTTCTGCGCTTCGTCCGTGCGTACGATGTCCGCCTGGATGTCGGCCGGGGAGAGCGTCAGGGCGTATTCCTTTTTGAAACGCAGCTTTCCATTGACCGAAACCGGGTATTCGAACGAACTTTCCACGAGGTATTTCTCCTCGCAGACGGGGTATTGCGCGTCGCAGACCGAGGTCGTGTGTCCCAGCGTGTGCCACAGCTCCTCGGCGATGTGCGGTGCGAAGGGGGCGAGCAGCACGGTCAGCGGTTCGAGGATCTCGCGCTTCGAGCAGCCGCCCAACTCGTTCAGGCAGATCATGAAAGCGGCGACCGAGGTGTTGAACGAAAAATTTTCGATGTCCTCGCGCACCTTTTTTATCGTTTTATGAAGCGTCTTCAGCTCTTTATCCGTGGCTTTTTCGTCCGTAAGGATCAGTTGTCCTTCGCGGTTGTAGAAGAGGGCCCAGAAACGGCGCAGGAATTTATGCACGCCGTCGATGCCGTTCGTGTCCCACGGTTTCGACTGTTCGAGCGGGCCGAGGAACATCTCGTACATGCGCAGTGTGTCGGCGCCGTAGTTATCGACGATGTAGTCGGGGTTCACGACGTTGAACATCGACTTCGACATCTTTTCGATCGCCCAGCCGCAGACGTACCTGCCCTCTTCGAGGATGAACTCCGCATCCTTGAATTCGGGACGCCATGCGCGGAACGCGTCGAGGTCGAGTATGTCGTTGCGCACGATGTTCACATCGACGTGGATCTCCTGGGTTTTGTACTGGTCTTTCAGCCCGAGCGATACGAATTTGTTGGTGCCGACCACGCGATAGACGAAATTCGAACGGCCCTGGATCATACCCTGATTGACGAGTTTCTTGAACGGCTCCGGTTCGCAGACATATCCCAGGTCGTAGAGGAACATGTTCCAGAAGCGCGAATACATCAGGTGTCCTGTCGCGTGTTCGATGCCGCCGACGTAGAGATCGACGTTACGCCAGTATTCGTTGGCGGCGTGGCCCACGAGCGCTTGGTCGTTGTGCGGATCCATGTAGCGCAGGTAGTAGGCCGACGATCCGGCGAATCCGGGCATCGTGGATACTTCGAGGGGATAGCCTTCGGGCGTCGTCCACTCCTTGGCCCGTGCCAAGGGCGGTTCGCCCTGTTCGGTCGGGCCGAAGTTGTCGATCGGCGGCAGTTCCAGCGGCAGCCGCTCTTCCGGCAGCGGATAGGCCGTGCCCTCCTTGTAGTAGATTGGGAACGGCTCGCCCCAGTAGCGCTGACGCGAGAAGATGGCATCGCGCAGGCGGTAGTTCACTAACCGGCGGCCCAATCCGCGTCGCTCGATTTCGCCCAGGATGCGACCGATCGCCTCCTTTACATCGAGTCCGTCGAGCAGATCCGAGTTGATCAGTTTGCCCGATTTGGCGTCGTAGGACTCTTTCTCGATGTCGCCGCCCTCGACGACCGGGATGATCTCCAGCCCGAAATGGCGGAGTCGCGCGAATCGTGGGCAGGAACAGCCATGATCGCCCCCGTGCCGTAGCCAGCCAGCACGTAGTCCGAAATGTAGATCGGAATCGCCTTGCCCGTGAAAGGGTTGATCGCATAGGAGCCTGTCGCTACACCGCTTACGCGCTTGGTTTCGGCGATGCGCTCCCGCTCGGAGCGTTTCTTCGCCTGGGCGATGTACTCCTCGACGGCGGCCCGTTGTTCGGACGTGGTAAGGTCGTGAACCCATTCGTGCTCCGGAGCGATGACCATGAAGGTAACGCCGAAGATCGTGTCGGGACGCGTGGTGAATATCTCGAGTTTTCGGTCGGAGCCCTGGATGTCGAAGAAGACCTGGGCGCCTTCCGAACGGCCGATCCAGTTGCGCTGGATCTCCTTCAGCGAGTCGCTCCACTCGAGCCGCTCCAGTCCGTCGAGCATCCGCTGGGCGTAGGCCGTTACGCGGAGCAGCCACTGTTTCATCCGCTTCTGTTCGACGGGAAAGCCGCCGCGTTCGGAGAGTCCGTCCTTCACCTCGTCGTTGGCCAGTACCGTGCCCAGCTGCGGACACCAATTGACCATCGTGTCGGCGCGGAACGCCAGGCGGTAGTTCTGGAGGATCTGTTCGCGTTCCTCTTCGGTTTTGGATTTCCATTCGTCGGCCGTGAAACGCATCTCCTGCGTGCAGGCGGCGTCGAGTCCTTCGGTGCCCTGCGCCTCGAAACGGGCGACGAGTTTTTCGATCGGTTCGGCCTTGTCCGTACTGCGGTCGTAGTAGTGTTTGAACATCTCCAGAAAGGCCCACTGGGTCCATTTGTAATAGGAGGGATCGCAGGTGCGGACCTCACGGTGCCAGTCGAACGAGAAGCCGATCTTGTCGAGCTGTTCCCGGTAGCGGGCGATGTTCCGTTCGGTCGTTACGGCGGGGTGCTGCCCCGTCTGAATGGCGTACTGTTCGGCAGGCAGGCCGAAGGCGTCGTAACCCATGGCGTGCAGGACGTTCTCGCCCTTCATGCGGTGGTAGCGGCTCACCACGTCGGAGGCCAGGTAGCCCAGCGGGTGGCCGACGTGCAGGCCCTTGCCGGACGGGTAGGGAAACATGTCCATGGCGAAGTAGGCGGTGGCCAGCATCATCCGGATGGGCCAGCT
>OHUB01000632.1_pt1 | contig 17714 bp, 16 predicted proteins | sample 1579091 | NCBI WGS metagenome assembly OHUB01 (sample SAMEA3879566, study PRJEB24766) | human gut metagenome | biome: human-associated habitat; feature: feces | place: USA | collected 1985/1987
GGGCGAGGCCGTCAATGTCTCGCCTTCCGTTTCCTGCGGAGCTTCGCCCTCAGCCACACCACGCCGAACGCAGCAAGAGCGGCCAGCACGGTGGCACCGACCGAGATGGCCAGCAGGCCGCCTGCGATCCTCTTCGGCCCCACATCCCGGGAGGCGGGCAGGGTGGCGTTGGCGCTCTTGGCCAGCAGCTCCTCCAGCCCGGTCACAGCGGCAGGCACCCGGACGCTGGCCGTTTCCTGCACGTCCCGCCCATGAATGGTATACACCGCATACACCGCCGGGTCAACCCCCAAGAGGTATCGTTCGGGCAATTCCAGTGTGACCGACACATCCGCAGCGGTCAGGCCGTCAGCCAGCAGCAGCTTCACACCCGGGTCAGAAACCGTCACTGTGCCCAGCGTGCCGCCGCCGCCCGCCACTTCCAGCTCCCCGGTCACGCCCTGGGCAGGGATCTCGGTGTAGCCGGTGTAGCGGGCAAAGGCATCGTCCAGCAGGGTGCGGACATCGTTGTATTTGTCGGTCTTGATCTGGCTCTGCATGGTCACGCAGATCAGCCGCACGCCGTTCTGCTCCGCCAGGCAGACATAGCTGTACCGGGCAATGTCGGTGTAGCCGATCTTGGAGCCCAGGATGGCCGGGATATAGTACCGGCTGGAGCCCACCCGCATTTTATCCTGCTGGTGGAAGTACCGGGTCACGGGCTGGACATTGGTCGGGCCCATGGTGTACATCTCGTTCCGGGTGAAGAGGGTCTCGAACCCCGGCTGGGTCAGCGCCCAGCGCAGGATCTGCGCCATGTCGTAACAGCTGGTGTAGTGGTCTTCATCGCTGATGCCGTGCGGGTTGGCGAAATGGGTGTGCTGCAAACCCAGCTCCTTCACCTGTGCGTTCATCGCGGCCACGCCGTCGGCGATGGTGCCGCCGCCAAAGTATTCGGCCAGCAGGTTCGCACCGTCGTTGGCGCTGGCCATCATCGTGGCATAGAGGGCGTCCGTCAGCGGAACTTCTTCCTCCTCCTGCAGAGCAATGTGGCTGGAATCCGTGCCCGCCAGCGAGTAGACATCCTCGTGGCTGACGGTCAGCTTGACGTCCTCCCATTGGCCCTGTGCTTTTTCACAGGCAAGGCCCAGCGTCATCACCTTGGTGATGGACGCCGGGTGCAGTTCTTCGTCCATATTCTGCTGTTCCAGCACCAGACCGGTGTCCGCATCCATGATGCAGTAGGCTTCGGTGGTGGTCAGTGCCGGGGCAGCGGCCGCCGCGCCGGGCACAAAGGCCGTCAGCAGGCAGAGCAGCACCGCACACAGCACGGCGATCTGTTTTTTCATCTGGTATACTCCATCGTCAATTTAATCTTTTTTAGTATACCACACTTTTTCCCCGCTGAAAAGAGAAATGCAACGCTCAGAACATCCGCAGCATCGGCTGGAGCTGCCGCCCCTGCAGCGCCGCTTCCAGCGCGGCGGGCAGCAGCGAAAGATCGGCCTTCAGGCTCTGCGGCTTTTCCACCGGGTCATCCTGCCCGTAGGGCACGAAGTAATAGTGCTTGCGCTGGCGCAGCCGGGCGATGTTCTCCCCCGATGCGCCCAGGCCGTCGTTGGTGGAGACGGCCACCACCACCGGGCACCCCACCCGCAGCAGGCTTTTTGCCGCCAGTGTGACCGGCGTGTCGGACAGGCCCGCCGCCAGCCGGGCCAGCGTGGTGCCGGTGCAGGGCGCGATGACCAGCGCCTCAGCCAGACGCTTCGGCCCCAGCGGTTCCACCGCCTGCAGGCTGTCCAGCACCGGATGCCCGGTCAGCTGCTCCAGCCGCTCTTTCCATTCCGACGCCCGCCCGAAGCGGGTGTCCAGCCGGGACGCTGCAAAGCTCATGACCGGCAGCAGTTCCCAACCCTGCCGCACCAGCTGCTCTGCCTGCGCGGCTGCCGCGCCCAGCGTACAGAAGCTCCCGCAGACCGCAAATGCGGCTCTGCCCCGATGTTGCGTGTTCATGCACTCCCCTCCCGTTCCCGCAGGATCTCACAGACCGTCTGCGCCACAAATTCGCCCGCCGTCTCCGGTGCGCAGGCCGCAGGCAGGCTCAGCGCATGGAGCGCCGTCAGCCCCAGCCGCCGGGCGGCCGCAAAATCGGTGCCGCCGGGGCGGGATGCCAGATCCACGATGAGGCTTCCCGGCCGCAGCGCCGCCAGCACCGGCTCGGTGAGCACCACCGCCGGGATGGTGTTCACCACCGTATCAAACGCCGGGGCCACCCCGGCCAGTGCCGCCAGCGGGACGCTGCGCAGCCCCAGACTTTCGGCCAGCGCCCGCTGTGCCGGGCGGCGGGCCGCAACGGTCACCTCGGCCCCCAGCGCCGCCAGACGCGGCCCCAGCGCCTGCCCCACCGGGCCGAAGCCGGTCACCAGCACCCCGCTGCCCCAAAGCGTCCGCTTCCGCTGACGGAGCAGGATGCCGAGGCAGCCCTCTGCCGTCGGGATGGCGTTCCGGATGGTCAGCTCCTCCCGCGCAAAGTAATCCACCAGCTCGACCCCAGCCTCCTGCGCGATCTGCTTTGCCTGCGCCGAGAGCCTGCCGCCCAGCGCCAGTGCCCCCGGCTTTGCCGCCCGCAGCAGCTCCGCCAGCGGTGTGCGGGTCTCATCCAGCGGCAGCGGCAGCAAAATGTAATCCGCAAGGGCCACCTGTTCTGCCCCGCAGACGGCGTATCCCGCCCGCGCCAGCGCCCGGCCCGCTGCCGCCTGCCGCGCGTCGCCGCCGATCACCGCAACCTGCTTTTGTCCTTCCATGCCCGCTCCCCCTCCTCAAGGTTTGTGTCAGCCTATGCCGGGCCGGGCACCGATGTGACTGCAAACGCAAAAGGCCCCGGAGCGAGGCCGCATGGCTCGCTCCGGGGCAGGAGTGTGATTCAATGATTCGTTTGGTGCAGTTCAGGGTGTTTCAATCTTATTGCAATGCCCAAGTTAAAAGGTATCGTTCGAAGTTATGCGATCTTCTGGGTGGGGACCTTCATGACAACGATGGTATAAACGCTGCCGCCAACCGTTGCATCTGCAAAGCCAACGCCAACCACGGCATCCTTCACTTCACGGCCCACCTGTGCGGTGATGTCAAAATGGCTTGTTGCGTTTTCATCAATAACCTGCAGGTCAACCATGTCCTTGTTGGTCTTGTAGTATTTGCTGCCGAAGGAAACGCTCTTCACATAGCTGACCTCGTAGATATTGGTATCGTCCTTGCCCACCAGGATGTTCTTCACGTCGTCAGACTTCAGCACGGTCACGATCTCAGCCTGGGTCTTTGCCTTTTCTGCGACCTTCTTTGCGATCGTCTCAGCCTTTGCATCCATTTCCTTGTCGGCCTTGAACTCCTTATAGTTCTTAAAACTCGGATCGACCATCGAAGTGTAAGTCAATTGGTCGTTCATCTGCTTGATGAGTTCTTTCCCATTCAGAGAAGTACCGCAGCCGGTCAGGACTGCCAGTGCCATAACGCCAGCGAGCGCAATAGCCATAAGCTTTTTGAACATTTTCATAATCGTATCCTCCAAAATAGTTTCACACTGCACCCATCCGAGTGATGGTCTTTCCATACACCCGATTTGTTGGCCTTATATTACCATTTTGTCACAATTTATTCAATAGGTTATTTTATTTTTGTATCATATCACAATTTCGGAGCCGCAAAATTGGAGATTCCGGCAAAAAAATCGCCAAACAAAGAGCCATCCCCACGGCGCAGGAATCGCACCGTGAGAATGGCTCTTGCAGATAGGTTATCGTTTCAGGAGAAGAAACTTGCTCACACGCACATCAGTGGATGAACACCGGGCCAAGGGGATTGGGGATGGGGCTGACGTAGCCGCCCAGCAGCTTGGGGATGGCCAGGCTGATGTCGGGGATAAAGGTCAGCAGCACCAGGGCGATGAACATGCACAGGTAGAACGGCAGGGTCGCCTTGACGACCTTTTCCATGGGGCGCTTTGCCACGGCAGAGCCGATGAACAGGACCGCGCCGACAGGAGGAGTCAGCAGGCCGATGCCGCAGTTCAGCACCACGATGATACCGAACTGGATGGGGTCGATGCCAATGGAGGTTGCAATGGGCAGCAGGATGGGGGTAGCGATCAGGATGATGGGGGCCATATCCATGATGCAGCCCAGAACCAGAATGATGACATCAATGAGCAGGGCGATGATGTAGGGGTTATCGGTCACGCTGGTGATGGCGTTTGCGGCCAGATCGGGCACATGCAGCATGGTCAGGCAGTTGCCGAACACCGCAGAGGTGGCGATCAGGATCAGGACGATGGACAGGGTGTTCACGCACTCGTCCAGAGCGTACCAGACGCCCTTCCAATCCAGGCCCTTGTAAATGAACACGGACACGAACAGGGAGTAGATAACGGCGATGGCTGCGGACTCTGTGGCGGTGAACACGCCGCCCACGACACCAAAGACAACGATGACAACGGCAGCCAGCGCCCAGATGGAAGTACCAAGCTGCTTGATGAAGCCCTTGATGCTGAAGGGCGAGCCCTTGGGGTAGTTTTCCTTGACGGAGATGATATAGGAGCCGATCATCAGGACGATGGCCAGCAGAGCGCCGGGCAGGTAGCCAGCCAGGAACAGGCTGCCCACGGAGATGCCGCCGGCGGTGGTGGCGTAGATGACCATGTTATGGCTCGGAGGAACCAGCAGGCCCTCGCAGGAGGAGGTGATGGTAACAGCGGTGGAGAAGTCGGCATCGTAGCCCTGATCCACCATCATGGGGATCATAATGGAGCCGATGGATGCGGTATCGGCGGAGGCGGAACCGGAAATGCCGCCGAAGAAGTAGGAAGCCACGATGTTGACCATGGCCATGCCGCCGCGCATCCAGCCGACGCAGGCATCGGCCAGAGCGATCAGTTTTTCAGAGATGCCGCCGGAGCCCATAAGCACGCCCATGGTGATGAAGAAGGGCACGGCCATCAGGCTGAAGGACGAAATGCCCTTGACCATCAGACGGCAGACATCCGTAAGGGCCTGGCCCTGCACCATCAGGCAGAACACACTGGAAAGGCCAACGGCGTATGCAATGGGGAACCGCAGAAAGATCATCACAAAGAAGCTGACCAGAAGGACAAGGATCGCCAGTGTCTGAACTGTCATATCAATTCTCCTCCTTTACAAACAGGCTCTTGATGTGGTTGTAGATGGACTCAAATTCGAACACGACCATGGCAACACCGGCCAGCGGCACGGGGAAGTACATCCAGAAGCGGCTCAGCCAGGGCATGGAAACGTAGAAACCGCGGCCGCCCAAGGTGGTAGCGTAGTTCCAGCCCACCACCATCATAATGATGCCCAGCACCATCACGGCAGCATCGGCCAGGATGTCCAGCACCTTGACGACTGTCTTGGGCAGGTAGACATCAAAGGCGGTCATGCGGATGTGGGCACCGCGGCGGATGGCCAGCGCTGCACTCAGCACGGCCATGTAGCTCATGCAGGTCAGCACGACCTCTTCCGACCAGGCAGGGTCCGGGATAAAGGGGACGTAACGGCCAATGACCGACATGGTGGTGATGAGGATGTCCAGGATCAGCAAAAGCTTGCAGATGAACAGCACCACCTTATAGGTGATGTCGTACGCCGGCTTGATCTTATCCAATGTGGTAAAGATTTTCGGCATAAGGTTTCCTCCTTTACTATAAAAGCCCGGCAGGGCAGCGGGCCGATTTCCCGTTGTCCCCGCCGGGCCATTTTATTTTTGCATGGAAAAGGCGCTTTTGCTTATGCCTTCATGTCCAGCAGCTTCTGGTACAGCTCAGCCTGATCGGAGGTGTTGTCGCTGATGACCTTGGCACATGCTTCCTGCCAGGGTGCCTTATCGGGAACATCGACCACATTGCAGCCGGAGGACTTCAGCTCATCCAGAACCTTGTTCTCAGCGCTCTCAGACAGGTCTGCATTGAACTTCTGGGTGTCAGCACCGGCCTCCATGATGGCAGCCTGCTGGTTCTCGGTCAGCTTTGCCCATGCGTTATCGGTGATAACAGCCTGGATTGCGCCCAGGGTGTGGCCGTCCAGGATCAGGTTGTTGGCAACCTCAGGGAAAGCGTTGGACTTGTAGTTTGCGATGGGCTGCTCAGCGCCATCGACAACGCCGGTCTGCAGTGCGCTGTACAGCTCACCGAAGGAAACAACGGTGGGGTTTGCGCCCAGACTCTCGACCATGCCGTTCATGACGGGGTCGTTGGACACGCGGAGCTTCAGGCCCTTGAAATCAGCGATGCCGGAAACAGGCTTGACAGTGAAGAAGTGGCGGAAGCCCTCCTCGCCGTAGAAGATGCCGCGAACGGGCAGGCCCAGCTCCTGGGGCTCGTTCAGGAACTCCGGTGCGAGGTCGCTGTTGGCAAAGTTCCAGAAGTGTGCGCGGTTCTCAAAGGTGAAGGGGATGCTCAGCAGCTTGGACTTGTTGCAGCCGTAGCTGGTCAGTGCGAAAGCGGAGATACGGCTCATATCAATGGAAGTGGAGCCGCCCAGGATGGCGTCCAGAACGTCGTTCTCAGAACCCAGAACACCGGAAGCCTGCACGTCAATGACAACAGAGCCGCCGGTCAGCTCTTCGACCTTCTCCTTGAAGTGGGTAGCGGTCTGGCCGACGATGGTATCCAGCGGGTTGACCTCGGCGTAGACCAGAGTGACCTTGGGATCGTTGGCAGCAGCGGTGGCATCGCCCGCAGCAGAAGCGGCGGTGGAACCAGCGGTAGAGGCTGCAGTGGAGCTGGAAGAGCCGCCACATGCGGTCAGGGCAGCAGCTGCGGTAGCTGCACCGGCAACGGCGAGAAAGCTGCGACGAGAGATCTTTTTCATGATAAAACCCTCCTGAAATATATTCTTCTGTTTCCTTCCGGCAGCATCCTCCTGCACAGGTGCGGTGCTGTCGTTCATTCACTGTTCACACTTTAGCAAAATTTCTTGGTCAGAACAAGGGCTTCCAAAAAATGTCCTGTTTTTCGAAAAAATGTGAAAACAACTTCTGTGCATCCTGCACAAATAAGAATCACAGCCTTTGGGCATACCTGCCAACGGCTGGGATTCTTCCTGATATTTTTAACTGTTCTGAATGCGGGCGATCAGCTCCGACTGGTCCGCATACTGATCGTACAGGGGCTGGACCGCAGCGCGGAATTTCTGTTTTTCCTCACTGGAAAGCTCGGTGACCACAATGCCGCGGGCCAGCATCTCCTGTTCCGCACCCTCCTCCTGCTCGGCCCAGAGGGTGCGCTCGATCAGCGCCGACTCCCGCGCGCAGCTGCGCAGGATGTCCGGGAACGTCGGATCCAGCGCGGCCATCTTTTCCATTGCCGGGATGCTGGCCAGCTGGATCTCCGGTACGCGGGTATGCTCATCCCGCAGGAAGTAGGGTGCCACCTCGTAATGGCTCATGGCCTCATAGCTGGGCCAGTTGTTTTCCGCCCCGTCGATCTGGCCGTTGTGCAGGGCCGCGTACACCTGACTGTACACCACCTGCACCGGGTCGGCCCCCAGAGCCGAGACCATCATGCTCATGGTGTCGGATTCCTGCACACGGAGCCTCAGCCCCTGCAGCTCTGCCAGACATGTGACCTTCTGGCGGGTGTAGAAGCTGCGCACACCGGCATCGAACCAGGAAAGCCCCGTCAGGTCGATCGCATCCAGCCGGGTCAGAAACTCGTCCCCGATGCTTCCGTCCAGCACACGCCACATCTGGCCGGCATCCTGATAGAGGAACGGCAGCTGCAGCACGTTCAGGGCAGGCATGTATTCTGCCAGCTGGCTCAGCGAGACACGGGCAAAGTCGATGCCGCCGAACTGGATCTGCTGGATGACGCTCATCTCCGCCCCCAGCTCTCCCTTGCTGTACACGGCCACCTTCACCCGGCCTCCGGTCTGCTCTTCCAGCAGGTTTCCAAAGGCCAGAGCCGCCTGCGTGGTGGGGTAATCCTCCGGCTGGTTCTCGGCGTAGCGCAGCACCAGCTCCGGCTTGTCCGAGGCCGTTTCCTGCTTCTGGCAGGCCCCAAAGCCCAGCATGGCTCCGGCGGCCGCCGCCAGCACCTGCCGCCGGGTAAACGCCCGGCTCACAGTGCCGCCTCCTGCTGGTCTTTGGCGGCCTTGGCGGCCTGTTTCCGGTATTGCGTGGGGGTGACGCCTGTGCGCTTTTTGAAGGCACGGGCAAAGTAGCTGGCGTCCTCATAGCCGACCATGGAGGCCACCTCCGCCGAGGAGCGGAAGGGGTCATTCAGCAGCTCCTTGGCGGCGTTGATGCGCAGCTCCGTCAGGCAGTCCAGGAAGTTCATCTTCTGGTATTTCTTGAACTGAGCCGACAGGTAGGCGGGGCTGATGTGCAGGATCTCCCCCACGCTGTCCAGCGAGATGTCAAACATATAGTTGTCCTCCAGATACCGCCGCACGTGGGCCATTACAAGGGCGGTCTGCTGGTTCTCGCTTTCCGGGTGGGCGGGTGCCGGGGCCTCCGGGGCGGCGGGAGCTTCCGGCTCCGGCTGCACCGGGGCCAGCGCTTCCAGCTTCCGCTCCGTTTCGATCTGCCGGATGGCCCGGCGGATGGAGGCTTCCAGCTCGTCCGGGTCCACCGGCTTCAGCAGATAATCGCAGGCCCCCAGATGCACCGCCTCGTGGGCGTACTGGAACAGGCTGTAGGCCGTGACGAAGACGACCCGACAGCTAGGCCGCTGGGCCAGCACCGCGCGGGCAGCATCCAGACCGCTCATACCCGGCATCTCGATGTCCATCAAAATGAGGTCCGCTCCCCACAGGATGGCGGTATCAGCAGCCTTGCGGCCATTTTCGGCGGTCTCCAACACCACCTCATGCTCAAAGCGCCGGGACACCATTTCCACAAGCGCTTCCCGCTCCAGCCGCTCGTCATCCGCAATCAACAGGCGAATCATCATCCAAGTCCTCCTCTTCTGTCAATTCCACAAGGGGCAGATACAGGCTCACCGCCGTGCCCCGCCCTGGGTGTGAGCGCACCTCGAACCGGCAGCGCTTGTCCAGCAGCCGCAGACGCGCCGCCACGTTATACACACCAATGTGCTCCCACCGGTCGCCGGGGGCCGCCAGCCCCGCCTGCAGCCGGGCCAGCTGTTCCGGTTCAATGCCCAGACCATTGTCACACACGCTGATCCGCAGCAGCCCCTGCTCCCGCAGCGGCGTAATGCGGATGCGCACTGCACCGCCCTCTTCCTTGGGGGCAATCCCATGCTTAAACGCATTTTCTACAATGGGCTGCAAAATAAACGAGGGCACCATCGTCTCGGTCAGGTCAATGGAATCCGAGATGCACCACCGCATCTTTACACGGTCACCAAAGCGAACGTGATAGATGGAGTAATATTCATCCACGATCCGCACCTCGCGGGCCAGCGGCACCTGCTCATCGTTGCTCATCAGGCTGTACCGCAGCAGGTGGCTCAGGGCCGTGATCAGCGCCTGGGTGCGGTAGGCCTTTTCCTGCCCTGCCGTCTGCAATATGACGTTCAGGGTGTTGAACAGGAAATGCGGGTCGATCTGACTGCGCAATTGCTGCATCCGGCTGCGCTCCATGCGGTTCTGCAGCTCCAGAGCCTGGGTCTCCTGCTGGTGCAGGGCCTGTTCCATCTCGTTTTTCTCCCGCAGGGTGTTCACCTGCTGGGCCATGGAGTGCTTCATGTGGTTGAAGGCATCCGTCAGCTGGCCCACCTCGTCCTGCCGGGGCACCGGGATGTCCGGGGTCTCCAGCTCCCCCCGGATGATGGCCTGCGATGCCCCGATCATCTCCTGCACCGGGGTCAGCAGCCGCATGAGGGACCATGCCATCACCAGACCCAGCACAAGGCACAGCCCCACCACCACCGTCTGGGCCCACTTGACCCGGCTGCTGAGGGCCGACACCGTGGTGTAGGTGCTCTGTGCGTCGGAGATGGCGGTGTTCAGCAGTTGCTGGGCGTACTGCCGCAGATAGCTGCCGCAGGGCGAGACTTTTTCGTAGTAGAGCTGGGCCGCCGCAGCGTCCTGCCCGGCGGCGATCTCAGCCCGCAGCTCCTCCACAAGGGCGGTGTAGCTGTCATAGGTGGTGCAGACGGCACTGTACAGCAGATACTGCTCCTCACTCACCGTGTCCAGGCTGCCGTTGATACGCCACAGCCACGCATTGGTAACGGAAAAGGCACTGTCCAGCTCTGCCAGCAGCGCATCGGTGTCGCCGTACTCCCAGCGGTAGTCATCCAGCGCTGTAAGGCTGCGCTCCACCCCGTTCTGAAAGCAGCTGATGGCATTGAAGTTGCCCATCTGGTCGTCCAGTTCCCGCAGCACCGTGCCGGACTGGTAAAAGCTCAGAACGATCTGAGCCGCCAGCGCGGCAAAAAATGCCGTCAGACACAGCACCATCCGCTGCTTCAGCGTACTTTGTCGATGCAAGGTTTTCCCCTCCCCGGCTTGTTTTTTGCCCCATAGATGTTTTTATTCTACCACGTTTTGGGCCATTTGTGCAAGATTTCCCTTGCCTGCCGAAAAAGAATATGGTACTATGACTAAAAAAGGAGATGCTTGTCTATGTCGCAGCCCATTACGACCTCTGTCACCATGGACGCCGAATCGTTCCAGAAATTCCGTTCCTTCGACCTGTTCCACCACCAAAAGCGCTGGCAGCGGCCCCTGTTGTTCGCCGCCATCCTGCTGGGGTCCTCCGGCATCTGCCTGTCGCAGGTGGGAGTGCGGGAGGGGGCTTCTCTGTTGGCGGTAGTGCTGGCTATGGTGGCGCTGGGGCTCCCGGCAGTGTACTTTTACACCTTCTTCCGGGATCTGCGCACCACCATCCAGAAGCTGGGCCTCCCCCGGCCCTTCTACCGTCTCCGGCTGGACGATGCAGGCCTTTCCGTCTGGATGGCCGGGGAACAGGACAAGCCCCAGCCCAGCCACCAGTACCCATGGCAGGACCTTCACGTGGCCTACCGCACCCCGGACGCCGTGTACCTTTACGTCCAGCAGACCCAAGCCTACCTCATCAACGGCGAGGAGCGGGACGCGGTGTGGGACTGCCTGAAGACGCATCTCCCCGCCTCCCGGCTGCGGGACCTGCGGTAACGCCGCTTTCCCCCCTGCAAACAACAAGCCCCATGGAACCCGGACGGTGTACTGCCGTCCCCGGTCTCATGGGGCTTTTAATAGCAGCCTGGGCGGGTGCCAAAATTACAGAGCGTTCGCAACAGTGATATGCCGTTTCTTTAACACGCTGTATCTCCAAAGAACGGCTTCACTGTACTAAGAGAAACTCCGTTACGCTTTGCTTTTTCCTGTTCATAAGTCACACGGGTAACTTCCTCAATAAAAGCTCGGACTTCCGGCGTTGCTGTTGACCATGTGACATTAAAGCGTCTGCAAATTTGATAAAATGTGCGATAAAATGTCTCTCGCTCTGCATCACGCTGAAAATATTCTTTTGCACTCATCAAACACACCTCATTTCAAGTAAGTTACAAAGATGTTCATTGCCGCCTCACCAGAAAGTTCATAACGCGGTGCTCCACCAAAACTCGGCAATGGACAAGCTCCATAGTCCCGGACATAATGCTCTGCCAGCTCCGGAACCTTTGCCTCGAACGTGACCGTCCCGCCGCATTCATGGTCAATCGACAGCTTGATTCCGTACGCAATCAACACCCGGCCAATGCCCTGATACTTTTTAGAATGCCCGACAATTGTCGGATTGCTTTCCGGCTGGCTCTCAATGTAGGTAATATGGACCATCACGTCATTTTCCAATATTTCGTATGCAGCCAGCGCAACCAATTCGCCATTACTCGTCTTTAAGGCATACTTTTCAAAGGCATCATCCTGAATATAATCTGACAACCAGCTTGTTTGCCAGACGGGTTCTTTTTCAGTCTGTACCGCATCAGACTTTTTCATGCGCACGATTTTCACACTGATATTCTGACTGCCGTCTGTTTTTATAATAAATGGTACAAACTTTGCCATACAGACCTCTTTTCCCGCTAGAGCAAACTTTGAACTCGTAGTTTTATTATACTCAGTCATTCGTAATTTTTCAACCCACACAAAAACCACCCCAGTCTCCTATCACAGAAACCGGGGTGGTCATATACTTTATTGGTGCTTTCTCAAGCCCTCACGCCATTACTTGCGAGGGTTCTTGATAGCAGCCTAAGCGGAGGGCAAAATTACAGGGCGTTTGGAGTAGCAATGATACGCCATTTGTGAATTTCCAGTGTGTCTTACACCATCTCCGCAATGATCTTCTCCAAATTTTCTTCCTGCAAATAGAATTCCGGCAGTTTTGCCTTGTCATATAGAACGAATGGGCGGCGTTTGCAAGGAGCAGTCACGCACAAAGCGCCCCCGGCTTCCTGTCATGGAAACCGGGGGCGCTGCGGTTTTATGGGAAACGCCTCAGGCGCTGCAAAGCCTCAGTGCAGCAGAGAGCTGACCCATGCCCGGGCGGCCGTCTTGGCCTGGAGCTTATTGTACATCTTCAGGGTGGTGTTGTACACCTTCTGGCTCATGGCATTGCTGGCGTTGGTGGCGGCAGCCTGCTTCGCCTCAAGCGTGTCGGCGGCGGCAACGGCGGCCTTCATATCGGCGTAGTCGGCCATGATCTCCTGCTGGAGCGCGGCATAGCTGGCCTTGGCTGCTGCCCGATCCTTTGCGGTGACCTGATTGCCATTGCTGCCGTAGGTCAGCAGGTTGGAGAGGGCGTCACGCACGCCGTAGAAGGAGTCGGTCCAGTCGTCCGGGTAGGTATAGTAGCGGCCCTTGGCATCCTGATACCAGACGCCCTCGGTGGGCTGCTCGTCGGAACGGGTGACCTTATGGACCGAGACCTTGTAGACATCTGCGGTGTCGGTGGTCAGCATCGGATAGTAAGGGACGAAGGCGTTGTACACGTCGTCGTCAAAAGCGGTCCACTCGGTAATGGCGGTGTTCAGATCGCCGGTGGCGCTCACCTGGAACAGATGAGTCTCCACATTGCCCGTCTTGCCGATGGGCTCGGTCTGAAAGAAGTGGATGGAATCCTCCACCGAGAACTTCTTGGTCAGCTGGATGTTGGAGTAGACCGGGACGATGGCACCGTTCTCGCCGACGTTGCTGATAGCAAAGTCGGTCTCGCTGTAGTTGTCCTTCGTAAAGGTGTCGGTGCCGTACAGGTAGTTCAGGCCGGCTGCCATGCGGTCCGATGCGATGTCGCCGTTGTAGGAGGCATCCAGATCGATGACATTGGCAGCGGCGTCGCCCACAAAGGTACCGGCCTTCTGGGCCACGGAGATCAGGTTGGCAGAGGCCACCACATGGTCGGTGTCATCCAGATCGATCTTGCCCATAGCGGCGATGTTGGGCTGCATGAAGACCACGCTGGAGGAGAGCTTCAGGGCAAGGTAGGTGTGGCCCGTCAGGTTCTCCACGAACCAGGTCTCGTTCTGGTCGGCAATGAACACGCCGGAGCCGCCGGCTGCACCGGCGTTGTCGTAGATAGAGGTCAGCAGGGCAACACCCTCGCGGGCCGTGGAAGCTTCGCTCAGCAGCACCGTGGTGATCTCGGCTTCCTCAATGCCGTTGTCCACATAGGGGTCTACGCTCAGCACGGCATCGGTGCCGTAGAGAGACTCGGTGGCAGAGACCATGACGCCCTTCTCGTTGGTGCCAGCCTCCTCATAGGGGGTGTGCTCGTGGGTGCTGTCGCAGTCCGGGCAGACACCCAGACCGTTGTCGTCCCGGCGGGCGGTGTAGCGGTAGCTGTCGTGGGTGAAGGTGTAGGTAAAGCCGTAGCAGCCCTCGTACACCTCGCCCGCGGTGTGCTTCCCGGCGGGGCTGATGTTGAACAGCTTGTTGTAATCGTTGGTGCCCAGATCCTCGATCCGGCCAAACATGGTGGTGCCATCCTCGGTGAGGTCGCTGCCGACATAGAGTGCCGTGCAGGCGAAGGCGGAAGGAACCACGGCAAGCGTCATCGCACAGGCGATGAAAGCCGCAGCAATTTTCTTCTTCAAAGACATAATAGTATCGATCCCTCTCTTGTTGATTGTCGGCATTTCGTCGGCGGGTGTTATAATACACCCATTTTAATGAAAATGCAAGTATTTTCCCGAAATTTTAGCATATATTCATTTTTATATGGTATATATTCATACTGCGTTTTTCATCTGCCCCTCCGTGAGCGCAAAAAACCGCCCCGGCTTCCTGTTGCGGAAACCGGGGCGGTTCGTTATGCTTTATTCGTGCTTTCTCAAGCCCTCACGCGATTACTTGCGGGGGTTCTTGATCGCAGCCTGGGCGGGTGCCAAAATTACAGGGCGTTCGGAATAACGACACATCGCGGTTTTCAATTTTTCAGTTGATTCCAAGCTCTTTCATCAACTCCGCACGGCTCTTTTCATCTTCAGAAGCCCTCTTTACATCGCCAATGCGATTCTGGTCAAGGAGCTTCTTTACCAGTAAAGCCATTTTGTTTTCTCCGCGGCTCTCGCCTTTCACGATGCCTTTTTCGATGCCTCTGTTTTCCACTTTATCAAGCACATCACACATATTGCGTGGGCCTCCTTTCCAGCATCAAAGTCACTGCGTGTCCAAAAGATAAGGTCTCAACATCTCAACCAGTTCGTAAACTTTCGTTCCGGGTGCTGACTCAGAGGGTTTCCGTCCTTCATTTTGTTTGTCCAATCGCTTTGCATTGGCAATCGCAATGTCCATGTAAGGTCGCAGCACTTCATACATATCCGGGCGGTTCTTCTCGTAACTCCCTGCGCCAATGTTTTTCAGCCAATCGCTTAGCTTCGGCCAGTAACGAGATCTATCAATATCAGTATCCATATACATAAAATGCAGCAAATACCACAGTTCTACGCACTGGTTCGACCATACAGCATGGTAAATCGTCTCACCTTGTGCATTGTATTCTTCGCACAGCTGTGCTACCATGTCGATATTTTCTGCCGGAAAATCATCTGTGTCATAGACAATCCAGACGTGCTTAAACACAATGCCGTTATTCTGAACGTATTGACGAGCTTTCATCAACAGATTCACCGTATTGTCGCCAATGCCCTCTACCTTTAGCTAGATTCTATCACGGTACTTAGAATTGATAATCCGTTGAATTGCGCCAAAATACTGCGGCTCGGTTTCTGTACCTTCAGATGCAATCAAGTGGTATTCCGGCTGAATCATCCTCGCCTTATCACGGCGATTCTTCATCCAGCTTTTTCCAAGGTCACTCTTTTTCGGAGGCTTCAAACTCATGCCCAGTCCCTCCCTGTCAGCATATTAGAAAGGTAGGGGTCTGCACCATATCGGCCTTCCAGATACTGCTTGTCAAAGGCCGCTGTGCTCTTGACGCGAGTATTGTCCTCCTGCCGGAATTCATAAAGCGAATAAATCTCGCTCTCATGATTGTCATTCATTGCGGCAAACCAAATTTCATCACGACGGAAAACTGTATTCTTCATCGTAGTCAGGTCGTGAGAACTGAATAGCAGTTGTGCGCCCTTCTTGTTCAGTTCCGGGTTCTTGAACATCTGAATCACATACCGGAGCAGCTTCGGATGCAGCTTGGCATCCAATTCGTCCACAACCACTGTGCGGCCTTCCTGCAATGCTACCATCAGAACCGGCAAGGCCGCAATCATTTTCTTGGTTCCATCCGACTCTGCTTCAAAGGGAAGCTCGTAGACCTTGCCGTTGATCGTTCTTTGCGTGAACAGGTGCTTGCTATCTTCATCATAGCGATAACCGGACAAATCAATCCCCACATCATTCAGTGCATGAATCAGGCTTTCCTTAGTCGTCTCACTCTTGGACACCAGCACAATGTTTTCTGCTCTGGGGTTTGCGTAGCTCTGTGTAATACAGGATTCAAACCAATTCTGCACTTCTGCAATCACAGGGATATTGTAGTTGATTGCCAAAAAAGAAATATACGGCATCTTCGGGTTGACGTCCAAGTTGATGCTTGCCTTATTGATACTTGCACCCAATTCAATCTTCTGGCCGTCTCGTTCAAAAATCAGTCCTGTCTTCTTGCCACCAAGAGTGCGCCACAGAAGAGACTCAAAGACAATTTCTTTCTTGAGCGAAATGTAATACTGGTACTCCTTCTCGCCTACACGGAAGAACACCTGAAAAATCGTAGGTTCATTCGCAGAGCTTTCGTCCAGCATAAAAGGCGCCACACTGCTGCCCTGCTGAAAAATCATCGGCTGTCGATTCTTCTCTAACGCATGAATCGGCTTTACGACAAGGTTAATCAGGCAAAAGAATGCCTGAAGCAGATTCGTCTTACCGCCACCATTGGGGCCGTAGACTGCACTGACCGGAAGTAGGTCTTCTGCCTTCTCCTGTCGGATCAATGCATCTTGAAACTCCGGAATCGCCATTGCACGGAAATCAAATGTTGTTTCATCCTTATAAGACTTAAAATTCTGAAAAGAAAACTGGCAAAGCATTCTTTCAACTCCTTTCTGCTATTAGTATACCTTATTTTTGATTTTTATTCCAGCGTTTAAGAAGATTTCGTTCTTATAATTGATTTATAAGCATTTTTCGATAGTAAAAGGCCTCCGCTTTTCTACCATAAATGAAAGCGGAGATCTTTTTACAGCTTATTGCGCTGCTCGAATTGTAACCGCTAGGTTATATTCAGAGTCCAAATATGACAACAGCTTTGTCTTATCTTTACCGGAAATCTTAATATCACCATATCCGCAAGTCCCGTATTTCCAGCCTGCGCCTTCCTGATGGAGAAACAAGGCGTAAAGGAGCCAGAACTACCAAGAACCTGTGGGTGTCAAAACTTCGCTGCCGCTGCGGTTCTTCCTACCGCATTTTCAACTGGCGCAAACTGAAGGACGGAACGCCGGTCTTTGAGGAGAAGCACGCCGATCTGATGGCTGTATCGGAAAGGCCCATCCTCACCTTCACCATCGACTTTGAAACCGCCAAGCGTTACCGGGAAGCCAACAAGATGCCCCACCAGTTCCGCCGTGCAGCGTGGACCGACCTGACCGTGGAGGTGTATCTGTGATGCTTCTGGGAAGCAGCTCTGTGTTAAACGCAATTCATCTCATACATGAGCAAACAAATAAGGCCCACCGCCAAAATTGACGATGAGCCTTATTTTATGCTTGATTTTTAACGATAATCCGCCATAAAATCCTTATGCTCTCGGATTTTTGATAGCAGCCTGCGCAGCGGCCAGACGTGCGATCGGCACACGGAAGGGAGAGCAACTGACGTAGTCGAGGCCAACGTTGTGGCAGAACTCGACGCTCGTGGGGTCGCCGCCGTGCTCGCCGCAGATGCCCAGGCCCAGGTCGGGGCGGGTCTCGCGGCCGTCGTGTGCAGCCATCTTGACCAGCTTGCCGACGCCGATCTGATCCAGATGCTGGAACGGATCGCTCTCGTAGATCTTGTTCTCGTAGTAAGCGCCCAGGAACTTGGCAGCGTCATCACGGCTGAAGCCGAAGGTCATCTGGGTCAGGTCATTGGTGCCGAAGCTGAAGAACTCAGCCTCCTTGGCGATCTCGCCGGCAGTCAGGGCTGCACGGGGGATCTCGATCATGGTACCGACCTGATACTTCATATCAACGCCAGCAGCAGCGATCAACTCATCAGCGACCTTGACCACAACGTCCTTGACGAACTTCAGCTCCTTGACCTCGCCGACCAGCGGGATCATGATGT
>OHUB01000633.1_pt1 | contig 17694 bp, 19 predicted proteins | sample 1579091 | NCBI WGS metagenome assembly OHUB01 (sample SAMEA3879566, study PRJEB24766) | human gut metagenome | biome: human-associated habitat; feature: feces | place: USA | collected 1985/1987
ATCACCGGCTCTTTCCATGTTACTGTGCGCTCCGCTTTCAATAACACGCTTTGCTGCTTACTTATAATCGCTATTTTGAGAATACCGCATCATTTCTCGAAAGAAGATATACGCAGTACTGATTCATACTGATTCCCTCTCTCTGAGAATGTTCTGCCAGTAGTCTATGCAGGCTTCTTGGAATTCTCAGTTTAAACTGTCCGGAATAATCTTCAAGGCTATCCGGCTCATGGATTTCTACTCCTTCTTCTAATGCAGCTTCAAGCCATGCTTTTTTTGCATCCAGGGCATTTGAAATTGCACTTTCCACTGTTTCTCCGCAGGTAATGCAACCAGGGAGATCCGGATACGAAACTACGAATCCTCCTTCGGTTTTATCTTCTACAACTTCCATACGATAGGACATTGACATATAATCATTCAGTGTCTTCATGATTCTTCGCCTCACTTTCTACTATTTCCCTTACCATTTCTACATATACTTTCTTTATCGGCTCATGTTTTGGTATTGTAATGGGCATGCATCCAGACTTTCTAAATGTATAATGACTGCTTCCACTTCTCGGAGCATTCATTTCATATCCATAACTTTCCAATACTTTTCGCAATTCATCAAACCGAAGATCTTTTGATAAATTACATATGCGTGTTATCAGTTTATCCCATTTTGACATTCTTATATCTCCTATTTACATTATATGTGGTATCGTATATGGTGTCAATCAATTTTTCTATGCTAAATTTGAAAAGGTTTCCGTATTCTTCGAAAGAGAAATACGCAAAATATAAATTCAAAAATACTGTCTTTTGTGCTTAATCATAAAGGGAAATGGATGAGCCGAATGGTTCAAAAATTATTTTAGATATGTAGATATGCAAATTTAATGTAACAAAAGTATTATTTGCTGTGGATAATAGCAATATGTTCCGACTCAAATTATAAGCGGTTTTGCTTAGAAAATCAATAAGCTTATTGTAAAAAAAACATCTACCATACTCTCATAGATAACAATGACAAAATATAAAATGGAAGTATATATAGTAACCTTTGCAGCCGGTTCTTTGCTGTATATATTATAATACTCTGAATCGGCATCCATATCCAAAGGAGAATACTAAATAATTCAAATTTATACGCTATCCAATAACAGAGCATCGGGAGTAACAACAAGAACATTCCAATAACTGACTTGCATTGTAATTTTTCTTTTAAAGAATATCTGAGCGGAAATCCTTTTTTAACTAAACGTAATTCATTTTGCACATTATAGCTGACAACATTCTGTCCTAATATCAATATAGAAAACAATAATACATACTCAATATATTTTCCCTCTATCTGCGATAATAACATTGTGATTAAAACAATCGCAAAATACTGATACATAATCTGTTTCTTTCTTCTAATAACACTAACCACCTCATAAACCATCAAAAAACGGTAGCGGTTGCCATAATATTTCTTCATCAGTCCCTTCATTTCTCTCTGATTATTTTGGAAAAACACTTCATCCTGTGTTTGCAAGACTGTATCATATTCCCTATTCAAAAAACCATATAACATCTGATTATATTGTTGAAAGAACGGGATAATTGCTTGATAGCTAAAATAAGGATATAAAATGAAATATAATCCGTAAATGATCAATAGTACACTGGCAACAAATACACTTCTATTAAAAAAGCAAATCATTACTACTGCTAACATACATATATTCGTAATATCCCGATATTTATATTGCGTCGATAAAACCGTATGCATATTGACGATTGGGTTACAGATCATAACCACAATAAACTGTCTCAAAACTATTCCCTCCATTGGGAAAGCCCAAAATAAAATCAACGCAACACACAACGTCAGTACCGTGCTTTTTCCTATCTTCTTCACTCGCCAAATATATGTTTTTTCTATTTTCCAAATATAAGTTTCAGGAGAAATACGCATTCTTGGTATTGTTCCAAACAAATTCATAAACAAGAAGCAGAGAATACCATACGGTATAAAAACAGCAATATCCATTCCATGGGTTGTCTGAATCATAGATTGTAATATAAGAATACATGGCACAATAGCAATCAGTATAAGATAAGCACCTATATTTCGTTTAATCATTCTAACTGCAAATTTGAATCTCTGTTTCAAAAGCAACTGATACATACTTTATTCCCCTTCAGATAAAATCTTTGCGATTTTCTCTCTATCAACTTCCTCCGTATTGATTTCTCTAATTTGTCCGTTATGTAACAAAAGACACTTGTCACAAACATTTTGTAAACACTCTATATCATGGCTTGAAATAATGTAAATTCCTTTTTCTTTCTTGTGAAACTCTACCATTACATTTTCTAAAAGTTTCATTTGGACAGGATCAAGCCCTGAGAATGGTTCATCAAAAATAGTAATTTTTTCTTCTTGTATCATTGCACAAGCATTATTTAGTCGTTGCATTGTACCTTTTGAAAGTTCTGACGGAGAATAGTTCTCATACTTTTTTAATCCCAACCCATCTAAAATCCTCTCGATTTTATCAAATGCCTCTTGCTTTTTTATCTTTCTACTCGAAGCAATTAAAAGAAAATTTTCATATATTGTCAGCTCATTAAAAAACTTGGTTGATCCATTGCATAGGCAACCGGCATATCAAGATAATCAACCTTGTTCATTTTTTCTCCGTCGATAGAAATTACTCCCGTATAATTTTTATCATAATTCGAAAGTATATTCAAAAGGGTAGTCTTTCCAGCTCCATTTCTTCCAACAAGTCCATAAATACAAGTATTTTCAAATGTATAGTTTAAGTTCGAAAAAACGGCTGTTTCACCATATTTTTTAGTTAAATTTGAAATCTGAATCATAAAATTTCTTTTCCTCTCAAATCCATTTTCGTCAGCCCAACGACTAACAATCCAATAAAAACTACTGTGTCCACAAATAACAGTACAACAACACTTTTTACCACTCCGAAAGTAAAAAGTATGGAGAAGATTTCCACTGACAACACAATAAAACACATATAATTTGTCAAATACTCTGTTATAATTTCTCCATAATAATTGTTCATCTGCAATTTCGCATAGATAAAAGGTTTTAATAAATAACGGATTATGATACATATAACAGGACAAATAAAAATCCAGTTTTTATTAACTAGGGATGTTGCCACTCCTTTACTCCATTGTACTGGAATTTCTGTCGGCAACTTAGAATAAGACAAAGCCCCAATAATCAAGCATAGTGCGGTAATCATAGTCCAGGTAAGCATACTTCCCCATATATACAAAAAGCTGACGGAATCCAGTTTGAAAACAGTTCGATTATCTTTCCAATAGTCATGCAAATCTGTTACATATTGTTCTACCTGTAATTTTTCATAACTAATACTTTCTTCATCCAGCATTTTTTCACACATGAGTTTCGCCTTATTCAAATCAGTAATCTGATTTTTTAATACTTCCTTTTGCTTCTCAAGCATTTCCTGCAATGTTACTTTTTCGGATATAATACTTCGTATATCTTCAATAGAAATTCCCAATGTACGTAGATATGCAATCTTCTTTATATTTTCCACATCATTTTCAGAATAATCTCTATAACCATTACTTTCATTTCTCGAAGGCTCAATAAGTTTTTCCTTTTCATAAAAACGGATATTAGAACGGGATAAACCTGTTCGCTCTTCTACGTCTTTTATAGTCATATTATGCCCTCCTTTCGAGCAACTCTATTTTACTTAATAATAAGCTATAAACAAGGTTTACAGTCAAGCATTTATCCAAAATCTCTTCTCTTTTAGTTATAAATCAATTCAGCATTCACAACCTCTCTTGCTCTACTCCAAATATTATTCATTTCTCCTACCCAAGCCACCTGATCAGTTGCTTTAAGTTGTTCGGTAATACCTTCACTCTCTGCCATCTGCTCTACAATCCTTTCAAAGCGTTTCTGTGCCTGTTCTTCTCTATCTGCCAAATAATCATTCAACCTGCCGCTTGTAAGCAAATTCAAATATACACCCCTGCGATATTCTTTCAGATACTGTTTATGCCTTTGTCCCCATACGCCGATAAACCTCTGTTCTTCCTCCGGCAAGACAAAAGAGGGGATAAAGTAATACCCTTGTCTGATATAAGTGCCGCCCATTTCTTCAAAAATTGTTTTCTTCATAATCGTTTCCACCTTTCTTATCGTTCTCTATCCATAGATTTTCTCTTGACTGACCGTTTCGGCTGCTGTCTGCCTTCCTGCTGATAACGGTGCAGCTTTTCCAGTACGCTTGCTTTTTTCGGTTGTTCTAACGGATTTTCTTTCTTCTGCTCCGTCTGATTTTTCCATTCTCGCAGTTCTTCATTGTATTCCATGATTAGTGCTTCTGCCTTGTTATAGACCTTCTGAAAAGATTGCACATTTGGATACCCTTCACGTTTTACAATCTGTTCCAAACTCTTGTGCAGACGCTTTTCCAAATCCTCTAACAGTTCAATTCGCCCTTCCAGAGATTTTCTCTCTTTGCCTTTAAATAGTCCTCGTAACTCTGACAATTGCTTTTTCAAAGAAGAAATAGCCTGCTGTGTGCGTTTTATCTCCCTTGACTGTCCCTGCAATTCATACATGAGTTTCTGCATATCTTTCCATTCCTGCAAATCAATCTTTGGCACAGGTCTTGGTGGCAGTTTAAATTTGAAAATTACTTCCTGTAAAAAGTCTTTCGCACCTCGGACAATTTGACGGAACATATCCGGCAGCCAACCGTGTGTCCTGATAGATTGCAGGGTTTTGCCTGTGATTTTTTCCTGCTTGATTTTCAAAATATCTTCTTCTGGAACGCCCTCAACTAATGCCACATCAACTGTCCGATTCCATTCCTGCCTTGCCGCATTGTCTGCCTTTATCTCTTCGGCTTTCGGATTGTTTTTTCCGATTTTCTTCGTTGCCAGATAAACGCCACCCTGTTGGAATACTGAAAGTTTTTCTGATTCTTCTTTTACATAGCAGTTAATTGTATCAGTAAATAGTTCTTTCACTTCTTTGGTAAAGGATTTGTTCTTAAACCATTCCTCTTTTTTTGTGAAGATGTTACTTTCATATACTTCCCCTTTAGGGATAATGCTGCACCCAGATCGGATATTTCCCTGCTCGTCTAAAATCTCTTTTTTTGTGCGTCTATGCTTTCCCTGCTCATCATAAAACATATTTCTGGTGGCAATCTTCACTTCAGGCTGCTTCAACATTTTCCGTTCGCTGAATACCAGATGAATATGGTAATTCGTCTTTGTCTTGTTGTGATGAAGGGCTGCGCTGCACTCTACACCATATCTTTTATGAAACGTCTCTGTAAAAAGTTTTACCACATCACCTGCCCTGTACTGAACAAAACTTTCGGGAAGTGCTATGATGAACTCACGCCCTTCGATACATTTCCCTGCTGAGCCGCTTGCCTTAAAATCCAACCGATTTTCTCTTGCAAGATTTTTCCAAAATTCAGGTGTTGCCCCTTCTGTCTGATAGGTCGCATAGAGATATTCCTGTCTTTTCGGATTGGAAATATAATCAATACGCCCTGCCACATCGGACAACTTACTTTGTCTGATAAATGAATGTCTGCCTATAAGCATCCTCCTTCCTCGGCTCTCGCCGGCATTGCTGTGAGTAGGTGCATAGGCACCTGTTTACGAACTTATCCGCCTGTCGGCGGCTTGCCCCCTGCAAGGGCGAAATACGCAGAGCATAAACGAAGTTTGTGCGATGGGTATATTTCGCTCTCAAACGCCGAGGGCTTGTTTTTGTTTAACACAATCCGATTACTTATCGGACTCACACTTATATTTATGGGCATATCCGCCCTTTTGATCTGCCCGTATCCGGGCTGTTTTTTCTATGACTGACATCAGATAATCTACGGTACTTTCTTCCCATCCGGCAAGCCATATCAGAGTTTTTTCCTCCGCTTTTGTCAGCTCCACGTCTGCCAGTACCTTGTTCATTTTTTGTATCTGTCTGCCCTCCATCTCATAAAATAAATCATTCACATTTCTGCTTTCTCTTTCCGGCTGCTTTAACATCCGCAACACTCCTTTCCTGCCTTGTCTGTTATTTACAGGTGCGTGGCACGCTCCTGTTTCTATCATCAAGGAAGAGTTACCAACGGATTTTCTCCGACACTCCTCGTCTGTCCAGATATTCTTTTCTCGCATGTTCTCGTTCTTCCTCTGTGGGTGCTGTTTTGTATTTTGAATATAAATCTCTCATTACCAAAGCATCCAACTTCTTTTCTAATCCTTGTTTTATACTTGGTAAATTTTCTTCCATATCCAGCAAATGGAATTTTACAAGTTCCATAAATAACTGCTCCGGTATCTGTATTTGTTTCATACAATCTCCTTTCCAACTCCGCAACAATGCAATGTCTTTAGTTTTTGCAACCTTACATTTACGTCTCTGCAATTTCTATACACTCTGCATTGTTGCGTTCTTATCTACGGTTTCACGATTTCATCAAGTTTCCAATACCATGATTCTCCAATCCGTTTTCCTTTAATACCCAACTCTTTTTTCGCATTTTCCAATGTTCGTTTTGAAATTCCCTTTTCTTCGGCAAGATTAACAATATCCTCACTTTTTACCACATTGTTTGTTTCTGCCAGTTCATAAATGAGTTGTTTTGCCCGCTCCTTTTTATTTGCTTTCGGGGTGATTCCTCCCAACAATTCGTCTGCCGTAATTTCATAATCGCCCAGCCAATGAAAGCCTTCTTCCGTCAGTTCAAATGCCTTTGAATGTCCGAATGCGGCAAAGTTATTCTTTATCTGCACAACTGCTCTTGTATTTTCCTGTCCCTCTATTCTGCCGACTAAAAGAACGCTTCTTGCTACTGCAAAAAAGTCAATCGAACCCATTCCTCTATATGCCGCCTTGTTTCCGGCAGCCTTATTCATGTGTCCGATCAGGATAATCGCACACTTATACTTTTCTGCTAAAAGTCCTAATTTCTTGGTCATATCTCTTGCTTCATTTGCCCGGTTCATATCCATTCCGCCACCCAGATAGGCTTGTATCGGGTCTAAAATAAGTAAGCGGGCATTTGTTTGAATAATCGCCTGTTCCAAACGTTCATCTACCATAGAAAGAGATTTTTCGCTTTCGTCAATAACCATAATTTTCTCACAATCAGCGTCTGCCGCCTCAAGTCTCGGCTTTACTGTATCTGCCAATCCATCCTCGGCAGTCTGATAAATAATATTCATAGGCTCCGATACCTGCATATCTCCATCAAGACCGATACCCTTTGACAATTTGGCTACAAGATTCAATACAAGTGTTGTTTTTCCATCTCCCGGATCGCCTTGAATAATTGTCAATTTCCCATAAGGGATAAACGGATACCACAACCATTCAATTTCCTGCGACTGAATGTCTGCCATATTGATAATTTTTAATTCAATTTTCTGTTCTTCCATAAAGTCCTCCATTCAAAAATTCTGTTGTTTCTGCGGAGAACCTCTGTTATACTGATTTTGTAAATATCTTGATAACAAAGGTTATCCGATTTTTCGTAAGTCCTAACAGTTGCCGCTGTCAGGACTTTTTTCTGTTCCCTGCCAAAGATACTTTGCTCCGTCTAACATCCATATAATGGCTTTCAGCATATCCAAACAGTCATTTTTCATCTGATCCAATCCTTCATCTGATAACAGGATTTCCTGCTCTTCAAATTGCTTTAGGATTTCTGCAATGTTGTACTGCATAAACTGTAATTCCTCAACCAGTTGATATATCACTTCCTTTTTCCCGACTACACACACTTTGTTATAAATGCAGGAACGTACAAAATAATCTTTTTTCTGAATACCGCTCGCTTTGATTTTTGCTTCTATTTCATCCCTTTCTCTTGGGGAAATACGAAAACTGATTGTTGGGTATTTGTGTACTCCGCTCATAGCTACTCCTCTCCGTTGGCAATTTCCAACTTCGCTGCCAGTTCTGCTTGTTTATTGGGATACAAATGGGAATAGGTGTTTAAGGTAGTCTCAATCTTTTCATGTCCCAACCGTTCTGCGATCGCCAATGGCTGAAATCCCATTTCAACCAATAATGACGCATGAGAATGTCTTAAATCATGCAGACGGATACGTCTAACACCTGTTGCTTTTATCCCCCGAACCATTTCATGTTCCATAAATGATTTTGTAAATCGGAACATTCTTTCATTTGCCGTTATCCCATACAACATACTGCAATATTCTTTTAATTCTTCCGCTAAAAATGGCGGAATAGATCTTTGACGATTGCTTTTCGGAGTCTTCGGCGGCGTGATCATATCCTTACCGTTCAAACGCTGATATGACTTGTTAATCGTGATACAACGTTTTTCTAAGTCTATATCTTCATAAGTTAAAGCAAGCAATTCTCCAATTCTCATACCAGTCCAATATAAGAGCAGGAACGCCATTCTTGCTTCCGGCTTACTATCCATAGAGGGCAAAAACTCTTTAAACTCCTGTTTTGTCCAAAAATCCATTTCATCAGCCTTGCTCTTTCCGATACTTCCTGCTTTTCTGCAAGGATTATCACGCAGATCATAATAGCGTACAGCATAATTAAAAAGCGCTGCCAACTGATTGTTAATGCTTTTCAAATAAGTTGGCGCATATCCCTTTTTAATCAACTCATTTTGCCATGCCCTGATATCTGAAGTTTGAATTTCACACATTTTCTTGTGTTTGAAATACGGAGTTACTTTCAAATCAAACACATATCGCTTATTAATAATCGTGCTTTCTCGCAAGCGGTTCTCCATATCTGCAAAATAAATTTCTACGAAATTTTCAAAACTGATATCCAGATTCTTCTGCTGTTGCTGGAGAAAATTTCTTTCCCACTCATCCGCTTCTCCTTTTGTTTTAAAACCTCGTTTGTTCTTTTTTCGGCGTACTCCCTGCCAATCCTTATAATAAAACTGACTGCGCCATAATTTCCCGTCTCTTGTTGCCGGCATATCATCATCCCCTTTCTTCTAAACTACCATTCCATAAAATTTTTCCTGAAAATACTTTCTTGGCACTTTTCCCGAAATCACTCGAAATCCCTTTGCTTTCAACTCATCATTCAGTCCTCAAATAACTTTATAGGCATACCCTCTGGATACTTCGAGTAATTCAGCAACTTCATCTGCGGTAATATACATTTTCATCGTATTCTCCATATTCATTTCTCCTTTCCTTTTTAATTTTGGTACACATTTGTGTTCCTTATGATTCGTATTATATAGTACACATTTGTGTTCATCAAGTATTTTCCATAAATTTTTATACACAAATGTGTCCCGATGTGCTAAACTATCACTAGACACACAAAACACAAAAAGGAGAAACGCTATGACTGTCGGAGAAAAAATCAAGTATTATCGGAATATACGTGGAATATCACAAGAAATGTTGGGGAATCTTTCCGGCATAAATCCGGCTACTATCAAGAAGTATGAATATGGTATTCGTAATCCAAAGCCGGATCAATTACTGAAAATCACAAATGCACTTGGCATTAGTATAAATCTTTTCATGGACTTTGATATAGAAACAGTGTCTGATGTGCTTTCTTTACTATTCAAATTAGATGAACAAGTAGATATGAATTTTGATGCGGAAAAAGATGAAAATGGAGAGTTTATCCCCTCTACTGTAAAATTATCTTTTCAAAATGCTGCAATCAATCAGAAACTTTGCACCTACCTGAAAGCAAAGCAAATAAAAGAAAATCTAGAAAACTCTAAAGAGAAATTGAGCGCCAAAGATGATTATACAGAAACCATCAATGAGATTGAGCAGAACATAGAAGATATTAAAAATCATCTTGTAGACGATAATATGGTAGTTAAAAAAGGAACTGACGGAATTACTGTAAAATTATTTCCACAATAATCCCTAAAACCTATTGACTCCAACGTAACGTGATACTGTATGCTATTCTTGTGAAGCAAAATAGATGTATGCCGGCATTTTCCATCTTGCTTCTCTATCATTAAAGGAGCTGATAAAATGAAAACCATAAGTCAAGTTGCTAAATTAACAGGGGTAAGCATACGCACTCTGCAATACTATGATGAGATTGGGTTATTAAAGCCCAGCGAACTTACTCCCGCAGGCTATCGTCTATACGATAAACACGCATTGCAAAACCTGCAGCAAATCCTCTTTTTTCGGGAACTAGATTTTCCGTTAAAAGACATTATCAAAATCATGCAAAATCCCGACTTTGACAGGATTGCCGCCTTCAAAAAGCAAAAGGAACTGCTTCTTCTAAAGCGTAATCGAACAGACAGACTTATACAGCTTCTTGAACGACTTGAGAAAGGAGAAAAATGTATGAGTTTCAAAGAATTTGATTTATCAGAGTATATCCACGCATTAGAAGATTTTAAGGTTAACCAAACAGACACAATTATTAAACATTGGGGAAGTGTCAACAATTTTGATATGTTCATTCAAAAAATTAAAGACGATGAGGAAAATGTAACCAAACTTGCCATTCAGCATTTTGGAAGTATTGAAAAATATACAGAAGAAATGAAATATAATCTGGAACACTTTTCAGAAATTATGGATAAAGAATGGAATGAAGAAGCAGAAAAAATCGCCGCTCAATCAGATCTGCTGTACGGAAAACTAACAGCCGATTTGACCTGCGATGTATCCTCTCCCCAAATACAGGAAATCGTTTATGAGATACTGGAATTTATCAAAAAGCAGAGTTCTTCTGTGACTCTTGATAAACCTCTCATAAATATACTGATCGACTCCTATTCCAATGATTATGTCAAAAACATAACCGATAAAAAATATGGGGACGGCGCTTCTGACTATATTGTAAAAGCCTTTCGATATTACTCCGAAAATAATACTCCATCAGAGAAATAGAGCCAAAGTAGAGCCAACAGACATAAAGAAACCTCGGAACCCCTTGTAAAATGGGCATCCGAGGTTTTCTGTCCGTTATTCAAACTCAATCGTACCCGGCGGCTTGCTGGTCAGGTCATAGAATACGCGGTTAACGCCTTTAACTTCGTTAATAATGCGGTTCATAACCTTATTCAGTACTGCATACGGAATCTCAGCAGATTCGGCTGTCATGAAGTCGATAGTCTTCACTGCGCGGAGCGCTACAGCGTAATCATAAGTTCTGAAGTCACCCATAACGCCTACACTTCGCATATTTGTCAGTGCTGCAAAGTACTGGTTCGGCATCCATGAAGGATCTTCACCATGTTCTTTCTTATACTCAGCTGCAGCATTGTCTACCTCTTCACGATAAATGAAGTCTGCATCCTGTACAATACGAACCTTCTCTGCAGTAACTTCACCGATAATACGGATTCCAAGTCCCGGTCCCGGGAATGGCTGACGGAATACCAGTCTCTCCGGAATTCCAAGCTCCAGACCTGCTTTACGAACCTCATCCTTGAAAAGGTCGCGGAGCGGTTCGATGATTTCCTTGAAATCAACGAAATCCGGAAGTCCGCCTACATTGTGGTGAGATTTGATCACTGCGGACTCTCCGCCCAGACCACTCTCTACAACGTCCGGATAAATAGTTCCCTGTGCCAGGAAATCTACCGCACCAATCTTCTTGGCCTCTTCTTCAAAAATACGGATAAATTCTTCACCGATGATCTTACGTTTTGCTTCAGGCTCTGTAACACCTGCCAGCTTGTCATAATATCTCTGCTGTGCATTGACGCGAATAAAGTTCAGGTCAAACTGACCGTTTGGTCCGAATACACCCTCAACCTCATCTCCCTCATCTTTACGAAGAAGACCATGATCTACAAATACACAGGTAAGCTGCTTGCCGATTGCTCTGGAAAGAAGTCCTGCTGCAACGGAAGAGTCAACACCACCTGACAGGGCAAGGAGAACTTTTCCATCCCCGACCTTCTCGCGGATTTCTCTGATAGTGTGCTCAACAAAGGCATCCATTTTCCAGTCTCCGGCACATCCGCATACACCAAGTACGAAGTTGGAAAGCATCTTCTTTCCTTCTACTGTATGAAGCACTTCCGGATGGAACTGGATCGCATACAGCTTCTTCTCCTCATTCTGTGCAGTTGCTACCGGACAGTCTGCTGTATGAGCAGCAATCTCAAATCCTGGTGCAACCTGAGAAATATAATCTGTGTGGCTCATCCAGCAGATTGTTTTGTCAGATACGTCTTTGAAGATTTTGGAATCTGTCTTATCTACCAGAACCTCTGTCTTTCCATATTCGCTCACATCTGCTTTCTCAACTTTTCCGCCCAGAACATGCATCATAAGCTGTGCGCCATAGCAAAGTCCCAGAACAGGAATACCAAGCTCAAATAATTCTTTATTGCATGTAGGTGAATCTGCCTCATAGCAGCTGTTCGGACCACCGGTAAGGATGATTCCCTTAGGATTCATTGCCTTGATTTTCTCAAGATCGGTCTTGTATGAATAGATTTCGCAGTATACGTTACATTCTCTCACACGTCTGGCAACCAGCTGATTGTACTGACCGCCGAAATCCAGTACGACGACTGTTTCTCTTTTCATGTTTTCCTCCTTGTTTCTCATTATTTGTAACTGTAAAGATATTGAACCGTTACCATTGAATTTTATTATAAATTACAGTTCGGATTTTTACAATGCTTATTTTCAGTTTTCCACCTTGTGTTTTCTTCCTGCCAGTTTATAAGTTTTTTAGAATTTAATCACAATTTCTTCAACAGTCCATCACATTTTGCACACATTTTCCCTGTATATTAATAAGCAAATAAAGCAAACGCTTTATTTATAATAAAACTTTTTCTTTTTCATACTTGCCGGATCGCAAGATCCGGCACTCCTTCTTTTAAAATGTGAAATCCCGCTCACAGTAAGACACAACTGTGAGCGGGATTTTTGTGTTACCGCAGAGAACTAGTGTGCCGACAAGTTGATTCTTGAAACAATCTTGCAGGATAAATTTTCTTATTTCAAGGCGGAGGAAGGAGGCGTAGCGGTGGCTACGGCGACCGACGACAACGCGGAAATAAGAAATTTAGACGCAAGATTGTTCGAGAAATCAACTTGTTGGCACACTAGCTTGATTCGGTTAAATTCCCATTGTAAGAATCTCCATCAGTACCCCAAGCAATGACGGATTCAAATTCATGGATACCAGAACTGGCACTGCCTCTGTGCCCAGCTCTTTCACTACTTTATAAACCTCTGTCTTCTGTGCATAGGTAATCTGTGCTTTTTCCAGAATCTCATAGACCTCTTCTGCATAATCTCTCTGATAAACAGCTGCATCTGCCGCAAAAGTAACCTTCACCTGTGCATCTGCCGGCACATCCTTGAGGATCACTATTGTTCCATGAAGCTTCTTATCCTCTGCGAACTCTGCATCCTTATATACCTGTCCGTTTACAGTAACCTCCTGCGGTTTGTCCTGAATGTTGCAGAAGCGGATCTTCCAGGAACGTTTCTGCGGGATCACTGCTGTATTTCCCTGTGCAGCTTCTACAATAAATACTGTTCCATTCTCATCTGCAGTCTTCGTCATTCTGGTGGATACCCAATTCTCATCCAAGTCTTCCGGTGTGTCCCCACCGTCTTCCCAGAGTACAAATTCTCCTGATTCTCCAGGATATACAAGTACTTCCAGTTTCTCAGGATTCTCAATGGAATTATCATATCCTTCCATGTCCTTCAGTGGAATGATGCTGCCTTCACGCACAAGTACCGGCATCTCATAAATATCTCTCCAGAGATCCACTTTTCTGCCGCCCTTATATGCTCTTCCGTTAAAGAAATCATACCAGATTCCCTGCGGAATCCATGTCTTTGCGCCTGCAAGTCCTGTTACCGGATCCAGCTTATCTGTGATTGGAGATACCATCATCTCTGTGCCGAAATAATAGTTGTTCGGTACTTCATAGGTTTCCTCACGCTCCGGCTCCAGATAATACATCGGCTGTACCAGCGGCAGTCCCGCTCTGCTTGCACGACGGTTCATGGTGTAAAGATACGGAACTAGCTTATGACGCAGTTTCAGGAAATTCTTCATTACTGTTTCTACAATCTGGTTGTATTTCCACGGTTCTTTTCCATTAAACGGGTTATCTGTGCTGTGCAGACGATTCATTGGTGAAAAGACTCCAAGCTGTACCCACCTTGCAGTGAGCTCGTCGTCTCTGTATCCAAACATATGTCCACCGATATCATGACTCCACCATCCAAAACCGATGTTGCTGGCATTTGCTGTGAAATATGGCTGGAATTTCAGACTCTCCCAGGTAATGAACGTATCACCTGAAAAACCAACCGGGTATCTGTGGCTTCCTGGACCTGCATATCTTGAGAAAGTCAGCGCACGTTTTCCTTTCCACTTGCTGTCCAGATAGTGATAGTGGTTCAGCATCCAGAGCGGATCCAGTCCCGGAACCTTGGTTACAGTTCCCTGCTGCCAGTCAAGCCACCAGAAGTCTACTCCCTCTTCTTCCATCGGATGATGCAGTTCCTCAAAATATGTCTCAATGAATTTCGGATCTGTCATATCAAAAAGTACCGGTTCCTTACTTGCAGGATCAATTCCCATCTTCTCTGCAACTCTCGGATAGGCTTCTTCATAAGCACGCACTCCATCTGCCGGATGTACGTTCAGTGTGATCTTATATCCATGTTTGTGCAGCCAGTCCATAAATTCAGGCGGATTGGGGAAAAACTTCTTATTCCAGGTATATCCTGTCCATCCGCTTCCATATACAGGAGGTACATCCTCTACCAGATGCCAGTCCATATCTACAACTGCAACAGAAAATGGCACTTCTTCTTTCTCAAAACGCTCTACCAGTTCTTTGTACTCTGTCTCTGTATATTTATGATATCTGCTCCACCAGTTTCCGAACGTATATCTTGGAAGCAGAGGTGTTTTTCCACATAATTTGTAAAAATCCTGCAGACATTCCACATATCTGTGACCATATCCAAAGAAATAAAAGTCTGCTCTGTTTCCCTGACGTGGCTCTACCATTCCATCTTCGCCCATAGCCATTGTGTGGGAATCATCCAGCACTGAAAAACCGTTTCTGGACATAATTCCATGACTCAGCGGAATCTCACCGTCTGCCTCATCCAGGGTTCTGGCTGTTCCCAGCAGATCTTTTGGTTCATCACCATAATGCCACACTCGCTCGCTGGCTTTTCCACCCGCTACACGTATCATCAGACCGCTTGGAGAAAATTTCTGTCTGTCATAGTGGATTTCCAGGTCTTTGGTGTAAATATGTAATTCCTCACCGCCATCGCTCACCCTGAATTCCGGCACCGGGAAATCACGATTGCATACCATCTGTGTTGCTCTGTCCTCAAATCCTCCGTCTTCGCTGTACTCAAAACGGATCAGGGCAGTTGTCAGCATTGTAATCCTGAAATGATCGCCCACGATCACAGCTTCCTTTCTGCATACAGGATTACCTTCCAGCACAAATTTCTTTAAGTTCATAAAAGCTTTTCCTCCTTTACATCAACAACAGTTGTAACAGCTGCTTTTATGTCTATTTTAATCTTCTGCAGTCTGATTGACAACGCCTTTTTTCAGCTACTGAACATTTATATGACATATACTTGTGATATTATTTTCTAGAACGTGTCTGAAAAATGCTTTACGCAAGATGTGCGTCACAATTTGCAGGAGATTTTGGGAATGATTTTCCAAACACACTCTAAAGCAGCTGCCGAAGAGGACGAATGATAATCCTGAGCACGCCGTAGTATAACTTCTTTTTCCGATTCAACACTTTCCCCTGGTACTTTGCGCCTTCGGTTTCCTGACCGTTTGCAAGTACCTCTTTGCTTTTTTCCATATAATCTGATTCTGTTTCGTGAATCTGCTGATTCAGTTTTTCGCTGTCAATTACCAGCATCAGTTCCGTATCCAGATAAGTACTTCGCATATCCAGATTATAGGAACCTACTACTGACAGACGGTCATTTATCAGCACAGCTTTTGTATGAACCGGATAATCATTCATCAGTTCATACACATCTGCCCCTGTTTCCAGAATTTTCTTTTTCTGATTAAGATAATCTGTACAGCCCCATGGATTAGAGCCTTTTTCCACTGCATTCAGCACGATCTGAAGCTTTGCATGATCTGAAATCCCCTGCAATACATCATACATGTAACCATTACAGATCACATAAGGAGTCTGTATTATTACATGATCTGCATTTTCAGTAAGATACTGAATTGTCTGGAGAACCTGCGGTGTTTTTCGTCCCGCCTCAATTCCATTATTGATCAGAGTGATCTTGTTTGCTTCTATCGTATCCTTTTCCCATGCACTGTAAGTTTCTATATCATTGTACCTTTTCAGCAGAGATATGTAAATTTCTTCCATGTGCCGGTATGCATCCGTATATCTGGAAGATTGTTTGCCGTTTTTAATGCTCACACAGCTTTCCTTCCATATTTTATGGAAATAATCCTCAAGCTGGTTCAGAGACTCTCCCTGTCCTTCTGATGTATCATACACCAGGATATCTCTGTCTTCATTAATGCCTTTTGTCTGATCCCCCAGAAAGATATCATTGCTGTTGCGTCCGCCCAGCAGATACATTTTCTCATCCACGATCAGATATTTATCATGCATGCGATAATTCACCTTAAACAGATTGACCGGTGTCACCGGATTGTAAACTCCTACTTCCACATTCTCATATGATGCCAGAGCCTGGAAATCGCTGCTTCCAGCCAGAAACAGTTGCTGATAAATTCCATCGATCAATAACTGAATCTTCACACCTCTTGCCGCAGCGCAATTCAATGCGGCAAGAATTTTAGTGCCATTATCATCCGCGCGTAAGTCAAAGGTAGACAGTACAATGCTCTCCTTCGCAGTGCCAATCATACGAAGCCTCCACAAAAGTGCCTCTTCATTATCGTCAATGCAGCAAATCCTTTCTACGCCTGCTGTCTCTGATGTAAATTCTGTCTTTCTCAGACTTTCCACATATGTTTCGTCCGGTTTCCTGCAAAAAAGAGGTGAAAGTATATTTACCAGCACCACGATCAGCAGAAAAAGGCAAAATATTTTTCCTGTTCTTTTTAGTATTTTTTTCATTCGATACCGCAACCTCCTTTGACCAGACCGGAACCCAGATATTTGACTTATTCCTCTTCTTTCGACAATACACTGAGTATAGAGTATAACATAATCAGAAGCCATAGTGCATCTTTTGATACGAAAAGCGTTACAATCTTTTCACAAACCCTTTTCTTTTTCTTGCAATGTCTTATATGTTTCCGACTTATAAAAATTCAATGTCATCAACTCTTTCCAACAGGGAGGGATTTCAATGTTATCAGGATGGTTTGTATAAAGTGTGATGACTGGTTATAAAGAGAGTTTATCTGCATCTTGCACAGCAGTCTTCTCTCCTGCATGAAGATGTTTACCAGCTTGACCCTGTGTTCTTCAAGCGCTATCAGCAGCATAAAATACTTTTACGCCCTTGTGGAACTTTCTCCGCAAGGGCGTAAATATTTCATTTCTATCTATTTCCCAGACACCTTTATTTTTCACTTTCCAATAAAACATAAAAACACCGTCCCCGCGGCAATCGCTTTGTCCGCAAAAACAGTGTTCTTAGTGCGCCTTCAGGGGTTCGAACCCTGGACACCCTGATTAAGAG
>OHUB01000642.1_pt1 | contig 17557 bp, 20 predicted proteins | sample 1579091 | NCBI WGS metagenome assembly OHUB01 (sample SAMEA3879566, study PRJEB24766) | human gut metagenome | biome: human-associated habitat; feature: feces | place: USA | collected 1985/1987
CAAAGCCCGAGGGGTATACCCCTCAGGGCAATCTAAATATTTTTAGGAGGATTTTAAACAATGGCAAAGGCTAAATTTGAGAGAACAAAACCACATTGTAACATTGGTACAATCGGACACGTAGATCACGGTAAGACTACATTAACAGCTGCTATCACAAAGACTCTTCATGAGAGACTTGGTACAGGTGAGGCTGTTGCATTCGAGAATATTGATAAGGCACCAGAGGAAAGAGAAAGAGGTATCACTATCTCTACAGCTCACGTTGAGTATGAGACAGAGAAGAGACACTATGCACACGTTGACTGTCCAGGACATGCTGATTATGTAAAGAACATGATCACAGGTGCTGCTCAGATGGATGCAGGTATCCTTGTTGTTGCTGCTACTGATGGTGTTATGGCTCAGACAAGAGAGCATATCCTTCTTGCTCGTCAGGTTGGTGTTCCTTACATCGTTGTATTCATGAACAAGTGTGATATGGTTGATGATCCAGAACTTCTTGAATTAGTAGATATGGAAATCAGAGAACTTCTTAACGAGTACGGATTCCCAGGAGATGATACTCCAATCATCCAGGGTTCAGCTCTTAAGGCTCTTGAAGATCCTAACAGCGAATGGGGAGATAAGATCCTTGAGCTTATGCATACTATTGATGAGTATGTTCCAGATCCAGAAAGAGATACAGATAAGCCATTCCTTATGCCTGTAGAGGACGTATTCTCTATCACAGGACGTGGTACTGTTGCTACTGGTAGAGTAGAGAGAGGTGTTCTCCACGTTAATGAGGAAGTTGAAATCGTTGGTATCCATGAAGATATCCGTAAGGTAGTTGTAACTGGTATCGAGATGTTCAGAAAGCTTCTTGATGAGGCTCAGCCAGGTGATAACATTGGTGCACTTCTTAGAGGTGTTCAGAGAGACGAAATCCAGAGAGGACAGGTTCTCTGCAAGCCAGGTTCAATCACACCACACCACAAGTTTACAGCTCAGGTTTACGTATTAACAAAGGACGAGGGTGGACGTCATACTCCATTCTTCAACAACTACAGACCACAGTTCTACTTCAGAACAACTGATGTAACTGGTGTTTGCGAGCTTCCAGTTGGTACAGAAATGTGCATGCCTGGTGATAACGTAGAGATGACAGTTGAACTTATCCATAACGTAGCTATGGAGCAGGGTCTTCGTTTCGCTATCCGTGAGGGTGGTAGAACAGTTGGTTCTGGTGCTGTTGCAACAATCATCGAGTAATTGTTATTAATACAGTTCTTTCAAGGGTTTCCGAGTTTATCGGAAACCCTTTTTTGTGCGGGCAGCTCCTTGAGAAGTCATGGAAAGTTAGCGGTCGTGCTCGCGAAGTAATGAACTGGAATATGATAAAAAGAGGAGTACAACATGCTATACATAATGCGTCATGGCAGGACGGACTGGAATGTGCGTCATAAATTGCAGGGAAGAACAGATATACCGCTTAATGATGAAGGTAGAATGATGGCGGCAGAGGCTGGGAAACGGTATGCAGATATACATTTTGACATATGTTATTCATCTCCTTTAGAAAGAGCAAAAGAAACGGCGGAGATTTTCTTGAAGGGAAGAAATGTTCCTGTGTATACAGATGACAGACTTGTTGAGATGGGATTTGGAGTATATGAAGGAATAGAAAATTCATTTGCTATAGATGACTGTCCGATTAATACTCTTTTTAAGAAGCCTGATAAGTATGTTACAGTTGAAGGTGGGGAAAGCTTTGAGGAGCTTTTTGCAAGAACAGGAGAGTTTATAGATAATGTGGTTATGCCACAGGTTAATAGTGGTAAAGATATACTGATTGTTGGTCATGGTGCAATGAACTGCAGTATTATAGCAAAATTCAGAGGAACACCACTGGATAAATTCTGGGATGGAATGACTGATAATTGTCAGGTAGTAAAGCTTATATAATATTATAAAACACAATTTTTACGATTTATTCAGACCAAATCATGCTTGGTTTCGTATATAAGTATAGAAGTTAATAAATGAGACTTTGACTTACAACGGAAGGTTAGGATGGTGATTGGGATGAGTAGGAGAGATGGCAGGAGAAAATACAAAAGAAGAGGAAAAAGGAAGAATCAAATATTCCTTGTAATGATGACTATACTGGCATGTACGGTTACAATTGTATTAACAGTAAAGATGAATAATCAGAATGTCAGCAAAGGTGTAGCAGTTGGTGCAGAATATACAGCGATTAAGAGCGATGGTAATGTGACGGAGGAACAGCTTTCTGTAAGTGAAGAGACTGTAAATGATTTACCAGATGTATACAGAATAGAATGCTATGAATCGCTTAATCAGAATCCAGAGCTGCCAACAGGATGCGAGATTACATCGTTAACCTCCGTACTAAATTATTATGGCTGTAATGTTGATAAAACAACTATGGCAGATGAATATCTTAAGAAAGGCAATGGCAGCTTCTACGAAATGTTTCTTGGTAATCCAAGGGATAACACAAGTTATGGATGCATGTCACAGCCAATTGTTAATGCAGCTAATAAATATTTTAAAGTTAATAATATGTCAGCAGTTGCAAAGAATATCAGCGGAACAGATTTTAAAGAGATTCTTGGTATGGTTGCCCAGGGTGACCCGATAGTAATATGGAATACAATAGATATGAGACAGCCATATGAATCCAAGACATTTGTATTTAATGGGAAAGAATACACATGGATGTCTCCAGAACATTGTGTTGTAATTACAGGATATGATCTTAACAAGAATATTGTTTATATAATGGATCCTATGGAAGGTAATGTAACAAGGAATCTTGAGACATTTCAATCAAGATATGAAGCGATGCACAGCCAGGCTGTCTATATTATAGAATAATTAAGGGAGGACAATATTGTCCTCCCTTTAGTCATGTTATTAGTTTGATTTAATATTGTGCCTTGCATTAAGCTTCTTGGCACAATGTATGAATGCAGGGAACAAAAATGCGTCAGCAGCAATCCATGCAATTGGTGAGGCGAGGCATGCACCCATGAATCCAATGCTTGGAATAAGTATGATGGCTGCAAATGCACGGCCAATCATCTCTAAGATACCAGCTGATATTGCAAATACTGAGAAGCCCATACCCTGTATGCAGAATCGGACTACGTTAACACCTGTAAGCGGAATGTAGAAGCATGCAGATGCAAGAATGAACTGTCTTGTAAGAGCAATAATTGTTGTTTCTGATGCATTAACGAATAATAATGCAATATAATCTGTAGTGAAATACAGTGCAACAAGTGAAAGAACACTGTATATTGAACCGATTATCATTGCAGAACGGACACCCTGACCGAGTCTTTTAATCTTGGCAGCACCTACATTCTGTCCGGCATAGGTTGCCATAGTTGAGCCGAGTGCATCAAATGGACAGCATGTGAAGTTAAACATCTTAGAACCGGCAGTCATTGCAGCTACATATGTTGAACCAAGTGTATTAACAGCAGCCTGAAGGATTGTACTTCCGATGGCTGTTATTGAATACTGGAGTCCCATAGGAACACCATTCATGCACAGGTTGGTGATGAATCTTCTATCAAGTACTCTTTCTGATTTGTCACCTTTTAAGATGTCATATTTCTTATACATATATATAAGGCAGGTAAGTCCTGAAATTAACTGTGATGTTACGGTCGCCCAGCCGGCTCCGGCAACCCCCATCTTACATACAAGAATAAGAAAGAAATCAAGTACAACATTTATTATTGAAGAAAGCACAAGGAAAACTACAGGTGTCTTACTGTCGCCAAGCGAGCGGATAACGCCGGATACCATGTTGTACAGGAACACAGTTGGGATTCCGATGAATATAACAACTATGTAATTGTAGGCATGGTCAATAATATCTGCCGGTGTATTCATAACGATAAGTATCTTGCGGCAGAATATTACGGATGCAAGCGTAAGCACTATGGCAAACACAACACTGCAGATATATCCGTTAAATACATATTTTCTAAGGTCTGAAGGCTTCTTTGCACCAAAGCACTGGGCGACCGGAATCACGAATCCGTTACAGACTCCCATACAGAAACCGATTATCATGAAGTTGATAGAACCTGTTGCTCCAACTCCGGCAAGAGCTTCAACACCGAGAGTTTTACCAACAATTATTGTGTCAACAAGGTTGTAGAACTGCTGAAACAGCATTCCGAACAGCATTGGAACTGCGAATCCAAGAATATGTTTGGAAGGCGAACCATTTGTCATGTCTTTTACCATAGGATTTCCTCACTTTCGTATATTTATAAAGCCAAATGATTATACTATATTTTTACAAACTGTCAAACTGATTTTGCACGAATTTGAATTAATTTAACGAATTATTGTCTTAATATGAAATGTCTGTTAAAATGCATAGGTAATATTTATGCGGAGGCAGATATGAAGAAAACTTTTGATGTTAAGAGACTTACAACGCTGGCATTGCTTACAACAATTGCACTGACAATATTTGTTGTGGAATCAGCGATACCTACGCTTGTTCCAATACCGGGAGTTAAGTTAGGGCTTGCCAATATAGTCACACTTTTTGTATTAAAAAGGTATAAATTCAGTGATGCAGCTATTGTGCTGGCTATGAGAATTATACTGGCTACAATATTTACAGGGCAGGCAGTATCATTTATATATAGTGTAAGTGGTGGATTTTTATGTCTTATTGTGATGGCAGCTGTTAATAAATTGCTTAGTGGACAGTATATATTCCTTACAGGTATACTTGGCGCGGTGTCGCACAATGCAGGTCAGATTCTTGCTGCATTTTTCATACTCAGATTGTCAGGTATATTTGCGTACATGCCGTTCCTTGTGATAAGCGGTGTTATAACAGGTCTGTTTACGGGCCTTGTGTGCTTCTTTGCAGACAGATATATTCCTAAAAAATATACTATATAGCAGATGGAGGAGATTGTGAAAAAAAGAGTTGTTGCAGTGGTGGCTGTGATTGTCCTGCTTGTTGGGGCAAGTGTGGCTTCTATTATATATATGAAATCAGGAAAGAATGACGGTAGAAAGACTGCTTATATATACAGAGATAACGAATTGTTAAGAACTGTTTCGTTAGATGATGTTAATAATCCGTACACGTTCAGGATTGAATACGGGGATGGAGAGTATAATGATATTCTTGTCGAGAATGGAAAGATTAAGATTGCTGATGCAAGCTGTCCGGATAAGCTGTGTGTGAACATGGGCTATATATCTGAGCCTTTAATGCCAATCACATGTCTGCCTAATCATCTTGTTATTAGAATTGTGAATGACGGCGAAGAATCGCCGTCACTCGATGGTGTTGTGTATTAATTATTTCATCCAGCGGCCAGAAGCTCCACATGGAAGAACAAGTCCGTTGCTTGAAACAGGAAGACCTACTTCCTGTGAATCACAGTGTCCGCCAAAGCTCTTAAGTTCTGTGCTTAACATATAAGTAAGAACGGCTGGCTGAAGACCTGTAGTGTATGAATTAATAAGGAAAAATAATGGTTCATCAGAAAGAAGCTGTGCACAAAGCTTAACAAGCGGGTGTATGGCTTCTTCTATTTTCCAAATTTCTCCTTTAGGACCACGACCATATGAAGGTGGATCCATGATGATTGCGTCGTAATGGTTACCTCTTCTTATCTCTCTTTCTACAAACTTTACACAGTCATCAACTATCCATCGGATAGGCTTGTCGATAAGTCCTGAAGATTGTGCATTTTCTTTAGCCCATGCGACTATACCCTTAGAAGCATCTACATGCGTAACATTAGCACCTGCGGCTGCACATGCAAGTGTTGCTCCACCAGTATAAGCAAACAGGTTAAGAACCTTTACAGGTTCACTGCCACGCTTTTTCCTGGCATCAGAGATTATCTTTCCAAACCAGTCCCAGTTAGCAGCCTGCTCAGGGAATATTCCTGTGTGCTTGAAGCTGAATGGCTTTAAGTTGAATGTCAGCTCCTGTTCAAATGAAGGACTGTTGTAGTGAATCTGCCACTGCTGTGGAAGGTCAAAGAACTCCCATTCTCCGCCGCCCTTAGAACTTCTGTGGTAATGACCGTTCATATTCTTCCAGCCACGCTCTTTCTTAGGAGTGTCCCATATTACCTGTGGGTCCGGGCGTACAAGAATATACTTACCCCAGCGTTCAAGTTTTTCGCCCTTAGAGGTATCTATTACTTCATAATCTTTCCAGTTGTCAGCTATAAACATAATTAAGTATCCTTTTCTATATAAAAATATGTTGCAGTTTGGTACCGCATTTGTTATTAAATAATTATATACGAAAATATTAATAACTGCAATCGTGCAAAAATGTTTTGAACAGGCTTATTTTATGTTAATATATTTCTATCGAAATCTGATTAAGGGGCGATGCATATTGAAAAATGTTAGTTTAAAGAATATACAGAAGGATATTATTTCAGGAATAATTGTTGCACTTGTGTCAATTCCTATATCAATGGGATATGCACAGATTGCGGGACTGCCTGCGGTGTATGGTCTGTACTGCTCTATTCTGCCAGTGCTTATATATGGACTTGTGACATCTTCGCCGCAGTTCGTGTTCGGAGTGGATGCAACTCCGGCGGCACTTGTTGGTGGAACACTTGCAACGCTTGGGATAGTGTCAGGCTCTGAGGAGGCGAAGGCAGTAGTTCCGGCGATAACTTTAGTTGCAGCATTGTGGCTGTTGGTTTTCTTTTTTATTAAAGCAGGCCGTATTGTCAATTACATATCAACACCTGTAATGGGTGGATTTATAAGCGGTATTGGTGTGACAATAATTCTTATGCAGGCAGCAAAGCTGTTTGGCGGTAATGCGGGAACAGGAGAGGCAATAAAGCTTCTTATACATATAGCTGGTGAGATGAAGTCGTTCAATCCGTTGTCGGCAGTGCTTGGAGTTGGAACAGTTGTGATTATTCTTGTTGCAAAGAAGTTCATTCCAAAGTTTCCGATGTCAGTACTTCTTATGGTACTTGGTGCACTTGCAACTGCAATTTTTCATATTGACAGATTCGGTGTTAAGCTTCTTCCACATGTTGATAAGGGGCTGCCGGGATTCTCACTTCCTGATATGTCAGTTGTGTTTAAGAATCCGTCAGATATAATACTTCTTGGACTTTCAGTGGCAGGTGTTGTCATGGCGCAGACATTGCTTGCAACTAATAATTATGCCAACAAATATGGCTATAAAGTAAGCAATAACAGAGAAATTCTGTCTTATGCTGCTGCAAATGCGGCTTCTGCTGTAATTGGCGGATGTCCTTTGAATGGAAGTGTGTCAAGAACAGGAATTGCAGATCAGTTTGGTTGTAAATCACAGGTTATGTCAATAACAGCTTCTCTGACAATGCTTCTTATAGTGCTTTTTGGTACGCCGGTGCTTGAGTATCTTCCTGTACCAATACTTACAGGAATTGTTGTTGCTGCATTGATTGGAATTACTGAATTCGGGCTTGCAGTTAAATTATGGAAAACAGACCATAAGGAGTTTGCAATATTTGTAGGAGCATTTTTAGGCGTTCTGTTATTTGGAACGATATACGGAGTTGTAATCGGTGTAATTCTTTCATTCATTGCTGTTATTGTCAAAGCGGTTGAACCGCCAAGAGCATTTCTCGGAGTTATACCGGGACAGGATGGGTTCTACAGCCTTAACAGATACCGTAATGTAAAGAGGATACAAGGTGCGGTTATATACAGATTTAATGGTGCACTTTTCTTTGCAAATATTAATACATTTGTTGATGATATAGAAAAGAATCTTGATGATAATACTAAAATGGTAATTGTAGACGCCGGAGGTGTGGGGTCTATTGATGTGACGGCAGTTGACAGGCTTATGTCTTTATATAAGGCACTTGAAAAGAAAGGCATCAGATTCTATATTACAGAGCATGAACACACACTTAATGACCAGTTAAGGGAACTTGGCGCAGGCATGCTTGTTGAAAAAGGTGTTGTAAGAAGAACTATTCCGCTTGCCTTAAGAGATGCAGGGCTTGACAGACCTTATCCTGTTAAGGATGGGGAAGGAGAGCAGGCTGTTTCTGGTGATGTACATGAGGACAACGAAAGGCTTGCTGAGATTGAGTGGGCTTTTGGTGCAGATGCAGACGAATGGCTTGAGAAGATGGCAACAGAGATGGCTGATGAGATTGGCAGTGTCAAGAAAGATGAGAAGAATGTTATTGTTGATGCTGAAAAGCATGCAGCATGGGGAAGAATCGGACTCTTTGATGAGAATGAGCTGCTTGAGCGACTTGAGATGCATTTGTTTGATGATAAAAAATATTCGAATCTTGATATTGATGATATTGAGAAAAGAATTGATGAACGCCGTGTGGTTGTCGAGAAGAAGCTTGCACAGATTAATCCTGACGCAATCCAGATGCTTAAAGAACACAGAAAGGAAATGCTTGACAGAGTAAAACTTCACAATCCGTATGCATATGAGCATATGATGGAGCAGAAGAGGAAGCATTATGAACATCTGAAGAAGAAAGACCCGGAGCTTGCACAGAAGCTTAAGAATTTCTATAATCTTTCAGATGATGACCAATAATTTATATAACGGAGACAATAGTGAATATATTAAATATTGAAAAGGTCAGCAAGACCTACGGAGAAAAGGAACTTTTTAATAATATAAGTCTGGGAATTAACAGTGGCGATAAGATTGGGCTTATAGGTGTGAATGGAACGGGTAAGTCTACTCTTTTAAAGATTATTGCGGGTGTTGAAGAACCAGATGAGGGACAGGTTGTAAAGGGCAGGGGGATTGAGCTTGCGTATCTTGCGCAGACACCTCTGTATTATGATAATGAAAATGTACTGGAATATGTTATGCGTGGAAAGCATGCGGACAGCCAGCCAAAAGCAAAAGAGATTCTTAACAAGCTTGGAATAACAAATTATGGTGCAATGATGAATATTTTATCAGGCGGTCAGAAGAAAAGAGCAGCGCTTGCAAGAACTTTAGTTGAGCCGGCAAGGCTTCTTATTCTTGACGAACCTACTAACCATCTTGATAATGACATGGTACTCTGGCTGGAGCAGTTCATTAAGAATTTCAAGGGAGAACTTATCATGGTTACTCATGACAGATATTTCCTTGATAATGTAACTAACAGGATTGTAGAGCTTGATAAAGCTTCCCTGTACAGCTACGATACGAATTATTCAGGCTTTCTTGAACTGAAGACCCAGCGTGAGGAGATGGAGAGGGCAACTGAGGCCAAGAGACAGAATATATTAAGGAAGGAACTCGCGTGGATAAGAAGGGGATGTCAGGCTCGTTCTACCAAGCAGCAGGCACGAATTGACAGATTTGAAGATATGAAGGAGGCTTCAAAGCAGGCGAGAGCCAGATTTGACAAGCAGCTGATGGATATGAATTCAGTCAGCAGCAGGCTTGGAAGAAAAACTGTCGAACTCCACAACATATGCAAAAGCTTTGGAGAGAGGACAATAATTGACGATTTTACCTACATTTTTCTAAGAGATGACAGAATCGGTATTGTCGGTGATAACGGATGCGGCAAGTCTACGCTTATGAAGATTATAGCAGGTCAGCTTGAGCCGGACAGTGGCAGTGTTGAGGTTGGAGAGACTGTAAGAATCGGATATTTCATGCAGGAGAACGAACCACTTGATGACAGCCTTACTGTGCTAGAGTTCGTAAGAAGCATAGGCGAATATGTTACGACGGCAGATGGAAAGGCAACAGCGTCACAGATGTGTGAGAAGTTTCTTTTTACACCGAAGCAACAGTGGACGCCTATAAGCAAGCTATCAGGTGGTGAGAAGAGGAGACTTTATCTGTTAAGTGTTCTTATGAGTGCGCCAAATGTGCTTATTCTCGATGAGCCTACCAACGACCTTGACATTGAAACTCTTGAGATACTTGAGGAGTATCTTGATGGATTTGCAGGTATTGTAATCACAGTTTCACATGACAGATATTTCCTTGACAGAGTCGTTGACAGGATATTTGCATTTGAGGCAGGAGGTCACCTTACACAGTACGAAGGCGGTTATACGGACTACAGGGATAAATGTGTTTCTTCTATATATAATGTGGCATCAAATGGAGTATCTGATACATCCAAATCAAAGGCAGCAGGGCAAGTGAAGAAAGCATATAACAGTCATGAGGATAAGATTAAGTTCACATACATGGAACAGAAGGAATATGAGACTATAGATGATGATATAGAGAAGCTTGAAAACAGGGTTTCAGAACTTGATGACGAGATTGCAAAGAATGCAACTTCTTATTCTAAGCTTGCAGAACTTACTAAGGAAAAGGAAGATGTGGAAAGGCAGCTTGAAGAAAAGATGGAGCGATGGGAATATCTTAATGATCTCGCAGAAAAAATAGAGAAACAGAAACAGTAGTAAATATTAACAGAACAAGTGACATCAGAACAGATTATTTTGGTTGAGCAAATCATATATTCATGGTATGATGATATATGATTTACTATATTAATCATATGAGGGAGGAAAAATTATGTTTTGTCCAAATTGCGGAACAAAGAACGAGGACGAGGCACTATTCTGTGGAAACTGTGGAGCACGTCTAGTGATAGATGTGCCTCAGGAGACACCGGTGCAGGAAAGTGTGGAAGAAGAGCCAGAGGTAACACCGGTACAGGAGAATGTGTCAGCAGAGCCGGAGGAAACACCGGTACAGGAGAGTGTGCCAGTTCAGCCACAGCAGGTTTTTGGTCAGCAGCCTGTACAGCAGGCACAGTTTACAGGTCAGGTTTCTGGTCAGCAGCCTGCCAATAAAAAGACTGCCAGATTTCCTAAGGGTATAATTGCAATTGTAGCTGCGGGAGTTGCTGTGATAGCTGCCATAATTATATTTGTATGTGTGGGAAAGAATGTGACAGACTATAAGAAAACTGCCAAGCAGTATGTTAAGGCGGTTGCAGAGTGTGAATGGAATGATGCGTATAGTCTTATTAATCTGCCTGATGGAGAGTTTCTGACTAAAGAAGCATTTATTAATGTTCATGCAGATGCGACTGGTGAGAAAGTTGAAAAGATGGCAGCAGATGACATTGTCTCAACATATAGCAAGATGCCTGGTAACAAGGCTGTTAAGGTCGGATATATAACAGATTCTGGAATGCAGTATAATGATGTGTATCTTACAGTAGCCAATAAGCACTATATGCTTTTCTTTAAGAAGTATAAAGTCAGTGCTGAGAATCTTGTGGTAAAGGATGTTACAATAAAGGTTCCAAAGGGACTTACGTTATATATTAATGATGTTATTGTCGGTGATGGATATAAGTCTGATGCATCTAAGAATGGAAACAGCTCTTCTGATGAATACGTTATACCATATCTATTTAATGGAAAGAATAATATTAAGGTAACCGGAGAATTTATAGAGGACTATACAACACAGCTTTATGCAGCATATGATGAAGATACATTTACAGTTGGAGCATACAATGCAAAATATGTTAATTCGAAGCTTGAAGAACTTAAGACACAGGCAAGAACAGATGTGGATACAATTATTAACGCTGTACAGGCAAAGAAAGATTATTCAGCTATAACCGACAGGGTGTGCAAAGAAGAAAAGAAGAACATAGAGTCAGTTTATAAGAATATTTACGACAGCTACAATGACAAATACAAAACTGTATCTGATTTGAAGATTTCCAAATTCACAGCTTCTATCGCGGATACATCTTTCAGAGTGGATTCAGATGACGGATGCCCAATGATTAAAGTTTCAATTAAACTAGGATATACATACAAGATACAGTACTCAGGAAGCGATAAGGCTAACGAAAAGAATAATAGTAATAATTCTGCTTACATATATTATAAATATGAAGATGGTAAGTGGAACATTAATTCTATGTATCTTGGATTTGGATTTTATTAAAATAATGTTTCGGCCGGTACAATTGTACCGGTCGAATTTGTTTTATATTGTACTAAAAAAAATACAATATTTTCTGTTGATTTTGTATAGGGATTAGTGTATATTAATACTTGCTGTGACATTGATAGCTGTGAAGCGTGAGGTTGCTGCTTTAATAAAGCAGGTTTTCCGTGGAGCGAATGTCAATGCTGGAGATAATCTCCAGCGAAGAAACTGGCGACAAGTCACTGTACCAAAATCATCTGCAATCCGCAGAAATGACGCGCGTGGGTCGAATTATGAATGAGACTATATGATACGCGTGGGAGTGTGTACAGTCACCGCTTGTCGTACTTAAACAATAAAGTGCGAAGGAGGCGACTTTTTTTATGGCAAATCAGGTAATCAGAATTACTCTGAAGGCTTACGATCATCAGTTGATTGATCAGTCAGCTAAGAAAATCATCGAAACTGCTAAGAAGACAGGAGCACAGGTAAGTGGTCCAGTACCTCTTCCAACAAAGAAGGAAGTTGTTACTATTCTTAGAGCTGTTCACAAGTACAAGGATTCAAGAGAACAGTTCGAGCAGAGAACTCATAAGAGACTTATCGATGTATTATCACCATCTCAGAAGACTGTAGATGCATTATCTAAGTTAGAGATGCCAGCTGGTGTATTCATCAACCTTAAGGTAATGAACTAATCGTTATCTGAAATTTTTCATTATTAAAGCAATAATCCTAAGGGTTTAATATAGAAGTAACAAGCAGTGGTGCGGGTTCCACTTATATTAGCTGTTCTAGGATGACAGGATGCGCTGTGTATCACACATCATCTTGTCCGCTGTAGATTAAACAGGAGGAAAATCAATGAAGAAGGCAATTTTAGCTACAAAAGTCGGAATGACTCAAATCTTCAACGAAGACGGTGTTTTAACACCTGTAACTGTTCTTCAGGCTGGTCCTTGTGTTGTTACACAAGTTAAGACAGTAGAAAACGACGGTTACGATGCAGTTCAGGTTGGTTTTGCTGACATTAGAGAAAAGTTAGTAAACAAGCCTGTTAAAGGACATTTTGATAAGGCAGAGGTTCCTTATAAGAGATTCTTAAGAGAGTTCAAGTTTGAGAACGCTTCAGAGTATTCTGTAAAGGACGAAATCAAGGCTGATATCTTCGCTACAGGCGATAAGGTTGATGCAACTGCTATTTCAAAGGGTAAAGGTTTCCAGGGCGCAATCAAGAGATTAGGCCAGTCAAGAGGACCTATGGCTCATGGTTCTAAGTATCATCGCCATGCTGGTTCAAACGGTGCTTGTTCAGATCCAAGTAAAGTATTCAAAGGAAAACACATGCCGGGACACATGGGAAGTAAAAAGATTACAGTCCAGAATCTCGTGGTTGTACGTGTTGACGCTGAGAACAACTTACTTCTGGTTAAAGGTTCAGTACCGGGACCTAAGAAATCTTTAGTAACTATTAAAGAAGCAGTAAAAGCTAACTAAGATTTGGCGAAGGAAGGAGGACACTTAAGATGGCTAACGTATCTGTTTATAATATGGAAGGCAACGAAGTGGGCTCCATGGAACTGAATGACGCAGTTTTCGGTGTAGAAGTTAACGAGCATTTAGTACACATGGCAGTTGTACAGCAGCTTGCAAATAATCGTCAGGGAACTCAGAAAGCAAAGACCCGTTCTGAGGTATCCGGTGGCGGAAGAAAGCCTTGGAGACAGAAGGGAACCGGTCATGCAAGACAGGGTTCAACCAGATCTCCCCAGTGGGCAGGCGGCGGCGTAGTATTCGCTCCCGTTCCCAGAGATTACTCTTTCAAGCTTAACAAGAAAGAGAAGAGAGCAGCTCTGAAGTCTGCACTGACCAGCAAGGTTCAGGGAAGCAGCCTGATCGTAGTTGATGAGCTGAAATTCGACGAGATCAAGACCAAGAACTTCACCAATGTTATGAATAACTTAAAGGTGGAAAAGGGACTGGTAGTGATCGCTGATAACGATGTTAACGTAGTTATGTCTGCTAGAAACGTAGCTGATGTAGATACCACCCTGGTAAATACCATCAACGTTTACGACGTAATGAAGGCTAAGACAGTTGTCCTGACCAAGGATGCTGTTGCAAAGATTGAGGAGGTATACGCATAATGGCTGATATTAAATACTATGATGTAATCCTCAAACCCGTTATTACCGAGAAGAGCATGGCCGGCATGGGCGAGAAGAAGTACACCTTCCTCGTTCACACCGAAGCTAACAAGTCTCAGATCAAAGAGGCTGTTGAGAAGATGTTCGAAGGTACCAAGGTTAAGAGTGTTAACACCATCAATATGGATGGCAAGAACAAGAGACGTGGAATGGTTACCGGCAAGACTGCCAAGACCAAGAAGGCTATTGTTCAGTTGACCGCAGATAGCAAAGAGATCGAGATCTTCGCAGGTCTGTAAGAATAAAGCTACTGCTTAAGATTCAAGTATGCGGCACATAAAGTGCTCGCGCAAAAAATCATCGTAAAGGAGATACAGTAATGGGAATTAAGACATACAACCCCTATACACCTTCTAGAAGAAACATGACTGGTTCTGACTTCTCTGAGATCACCAAGACCTCTCCCGAGAAGAGCCTGTGTGTTTCCCTGAAGAAGAACTCCGGCCGTAACAATCAGGGTAAGATCACTGTAAGACATCGCGGCGGCGGTTCCAGAAGAAAATACAGAGTAATTGATTTCAAGAGATACAAGGATGGCATCCCTGCAACCGTAATCGGTATCGAGTACGATCCTAACAGAACAGCAAACATCGCGCTGATCTGCTACGAAGACGGTACCAAGTCCTATATCCTCGCTCCCGAAGGTCTGACCGACGGAATGAAGGTTATGAACGGTGCAGAGGCCGAGGTCAGAGTAGGTAACTGCTTACCTCTGTCCGAGATCCCTGTAGGTACTCAGGTACACAACATTGAGTTATATCCCGGTAAGGGCGGCCAGCTGGTTCGTTCCGCCGGTAACAGCGCACAGCTGATGGCAAAAGAAGGTAAGTACGCTACTCTTCGTCTTCCCTCCGGTGAGATGAGAATGGTTCCCCTGGTTTGCCGTGCAACTGTTGGTGTTGTAGGTAACGTTGATCATAGCCTGGTTAAGATCGGTAAAGCCGGACGTAAGCGTCACATGGGCATCCGTCCCACTGTACGTGGTTCCGTCATGAACCCCAACGACCATCCTCATGGTGGTGGTGAAGGTAAGACCGGTATCGGTCGTCCCGGCCCCAGCACACCTTGGGGTAAACCTGCTCTTGGTCTGAAGACACGTAAATCTAAGAAGGCTTCCAACAAGCTGATCGTAAGAAGACGTGACGGCAGAGCAATCAAATAGTTAAGGAGGAAAGATTATGGCTAGATCACTGAAAAAAGGACCTTTCGCAGACGCAAGCCTGTTAAAGAAAGTCGACGCTTTAAATGCATCAGGACAGAAGCAGGTTATTAAGACCTGGTCCCGTCGTTCTACAATTTTCCCTTCCTTCGTAGGACATACGATTGCTGTTCATGATGGTAGAAAGCATGTTCCCGTATACGTTACTGAGGATATGGTTGGCCACAAGCTCGGTGAGTTCGTAGCAACCAGAACCTTCAGAGGTCACGGCAAGGACGAGAAGAAATCCAAGGTTAGATAATTTTATTATTGACCTGGAGCTAAAAATATGCTATCTTTTATAGATGGCTGGGAGAGCTATGCGCTCTCCCGAGGGTCTTCCCTCGAAAGAGGAAAGAAGACGGTATATTTTTGTGCGCAGCACTTAGGAAACACACGGGTGCGTTGCGCGGTTTCAGTTTGAAAGGAGGACCAAATCTATGGCTAAAGGACATAGATCCCAAATTAAGAGAGAAAGAAACGCTCAGAAAGATACAAGACCTTCAGCTAAGCTGTCTTACGCAAGAGTATCTGTTCAGAAGGCTTGTTTCGTATTAGATGCCATCAGAGGCAAAGATGTACAGACTGCACTTGGTATTCTGGAATACAATCCCAGATATGCTTCCAGCCTGATCAAGAAGCTGCTTGAGTCAGCAATCGCTAACGCTGAGAACAATAACGGTATGAATACCGAGAACCTTTACATCGCAGAGTGCTATGCAAATAAAGGACCTACCATGAAGAGAGTAAAACCCAGAGCACAGGGCAGAGCTTATAGAATCGAAAAGAGAATGAGCCACATTACCATCGTTCTTGATGAGAAGAAGTAGGGAAAGGAGCTATTAAAAGTTTATGGGACAGAAAGTTAATCCTCACGGCCTGAGAGTCGGTGTTATTAAAGATTGGGATTCCAAGTGGTACGCTGATGCAGAGTTTTCCGATTATCTGGTAGAAGACTACAACATCAGAAAGTTCCTGAAGAAGAAATTATACAGTGCAGGTGTTTCCAAGATCGAGATCGAAAGAGCATCTGACAGAGTAAAGGTTATCATCTATACTGCTAAGCCCGGCGTTGTGATCGGTAAGGGCGGTGCTGAGATCGAAGTAACCAAGAAAGAGCTCGCCAAGTTAACCGATAAGAAGGTTATGGTTGACATTAAAGAGATCAAGAGACCTGACAGAGATGCACAGCTGGTAGCTGAGAACATCGCTCAGCAGCTGGAGAACCGTGTATCCTTCAGACGCGCAATGAAGTCCTGCATGGGCAGAACCATGAAGTCCGGTGCTATGGGTATCAAGACCTGCTGTTCCGGTCGTCTGGGCGGTGCTGATATCGCTCGTGCTGAGTTCTACAGCGAGGGAACCATTCCTCTGCAGACCCTGAGAGCAGATATCGACTACGGTTTTGCTGAAGCAAACACCACCTATGGTAAAGTTGGAGTTAAAGTTTGGATTTATAAAGGCGAGATACTTCCTACAAAAGGAAATCAGATGGAAGGGAGCGATAAATAATGTTAATGCCGAAGAGAGTAAAACGTCGTAAACAGTTCCGTGGATCCATGGCCGGAAAAGCTTCCAGAGGTAACACCCTGGCATATGGCGAATTTGGTCTGGTTGCTACAGAACCCTGCTGGATCAAGTCTAATCAGATTGAGGCAGCCCGTATTGCGCTTACCCGTTATACCAAGCGTACCGGTAAAGTATGGATTAAGATTTTCCCCGATAAGCCCGTAACTGTAAAGCCTCTCGGTACTCGTATGGGTTCCGGTAAAGGCGCTGTAGATTGCTGGGTAGCAGTTGTTAAGCCCGGACGTGTAATGTTCGAGATCGCTGGTGTTCCCGAAGAGGACGCTCGTGAAGCATTACGTCTTGCTATGCACAAGCTCCCTTGTAAGTGTAAGATCATTGCTAAGGCAGATGTGGAAGGCGGTGTGACAGAATGAAATCAAATAAATTTGTAGAAGAATTGAAGACAAAGTCCGATGCAGAACTGGCACAGGAGCTGGTAGCTGCTAAAAAAGAACTTTTCAATTTGAGATTCCAGAACGCAACCAATCAGTTAGATAATACTGCAAGAATCAAAGAAGTTAGAAGAAACATTGCACGTATTCAGACTGTTATCACCGAGAAGGCTAGAGCGTAACGCGTGGGTGCGTAGAAAGGAGATCAAACCGTGGAAAGAAATTTGAGAAGAACACGTACTGGTAAGGTTAT
>OHUB01000665.1_pt1 | contig 16881 bp, 15 predicted proteins | sample 1579091 | NCBI WGS metagenome assembly OHUB01 (sample SAMEA3879566, study PRJEB24766) | human gut metagenome | biome: human-associated habitat; feature: feces | place: USA | collected 1985/1987
GATATAGACGATGGCATAGACAAGGAGAATAAAGACTGTTCCCATCAGGATTGACTTTTCCTCCAATTTGACCATTCTTTTCTAGAAACCATCGAAAGAATCTGTCTGGGCTTGGGAATCACCTTAAAAGACTTCTTTGATTCCTCATACTTGTAGTAAAAAGCCGCTCACCATGCTGGAAACCTGCACGGTGAGCGGCTTTCATACTGCTTCTATTTTATCCTTGGGCCATCTCCAGATAAATGTTAAGCTGCACCTGTCTGGCGATCCTATTCGTGATCCTTGGAATCGGCCTCAACCTGTGACAGTGCATTTCTCACATTCCTATTTACTTCTTCCAAAGCCTGTCTGATGGGTTTGTTATGGCTCCCCATCGCCGCAGCAGTCCACAGGCGGTTTTGAAAGATAAATCTCCTTCATTTTCATTTTCTGCTTAACGGCAGCAATAAAAAAGACCCCCGCAGCGTATGATTTGACGCCGCGGGGTTTCTCAATTGTTCGGTTTGTATTGCAGCACCTTCTGGGAGAACGTCCGATCGAAGAACTGGATGAAGGGCCCAAGGCAGAACGCACAGATCAAGGTGCCAAGGCCCACAAGGCCACCCAGCAGCCAGCACAGCAGGGCGCTGAGCGCATCGGTGAAGATGCGGCACCCGAAGTACGGGCAGGGTGTGTAGTCCCGCAGACCGAGGGAAAGGTAATCGTAGGGCGCGATGCCGAGGTCGGCGGTCTGGTAGAGCGAAGCGCCCAGCGCCGTGACCAGCACCGCCGCGATGACCCACGCCAACTGCACCGCCAGCGACGGCGCGTCGCCGAAGTGGGCGTGAATGGGGTCATAGAACGCCGTGACGATGTACCCGATGCAGATGCCGTTGACGAAGGTGCCAAGGCCGATGTACTTGCGCCCGAACCAGAATTCCAGCAGGAAAAACAGGATGTTCGTGCACAGGTTCTGGGTGCCCAGCGAGATGCCGAGCAGCTCCGCCAGCCGCATGTTCAGGGCGCTGATGGAGTCGTTGCCGAGGTGGGACTGCTTGAAAAGCGCAATGCCAAGGGCGATGATGACGATGCCCGCCACCATGCCCACCACCCGCCGGGCAGTCGGTTTGCGCAATGCGGTGCCGTTCATAGGGGATTCTCCTTTAGCGTTTCTTTTCCCCTATTATACGCCTACTTTGGGCGGGAGACAAACTATTTATGGAAAGATACAACGATATACGGGGGATCCGCCTTACCCCTTTAATCTCACCTCAATCCGTTCTTTCTCCAGCCCCTCCCCGATCACGATGAGCACTTCCTGCCCCTTGGGGATAGCGTTTGCCGTCAGGCCGTCGGCGGCGGCGGACATCCCGAAATGGGATTTTGGCTTCTTCACCATCAACATGATTGGCTATCAGGCGCAGGTCATTCCCGCCATGCTGGCCGCGTTCACGCTGGTCTATCTAGAAAAATTCTTCCGCAAGATCTGCCCGCCGGTCATCTCGATGATCGTTGTGCCCTTCTGCTCGCTGGTGCTGTCCGTCATCATCGCCCACACTGTCCTTGGCCCCATCGGCTGGAAGATCGGCACCTTCATTTCTGACATCGTCTACGCCGGCATTTCCGGCTCTTTCCGCGTGGTCTTTGGCGCAATCTTCGGTTTTGTTTATGCCCCGCTGGTCATCACCGGCCTGCATCACATGTCCAACGCCATCGGTGTCGGCGGCATCCCTGGTATTTTGTCAATCCAGCCCGCCTATATGCTCAGCTTTGCGCTGTGCATGGCCATTGCCACCGTCGTCCCCTTTGTGCTGACCGTCATCGTCGGCAGGAAAAAAGGCGTTGCCTGATTTTGTGAGGTGTGTACCATGAATGATTTTAAAGATAAAGTTGTCTACCAAATTTACCCGAAATCCTTCATGGACTCGAACGGTGACGGCTTCGGCGATTTGAAGGGCGTCACCGCGAAACTGGACTACCTCGCCGATCTGGGCGTTGACTATCTCTGGCTGACGCCGTTCTTCCCCTCGCCCCAGCGCGACAACGGCTATGATGTGGCCGACTACCGTGCCGTTGACCCGCGCTACGGCACGATGGAGGATCTGGAGGAGCTTATCCGCGAGGCGGACAGGCGCGGCATCGGCCTGATGCTGGACATGGTGTTCAACCACACCTCCACCGAGCATGAGTGGTTCAAAAAAGCACTGGCGGGCGACAAAAAGTACCAGGACTATTACATCTTCAAGGACGGCACGCCCGACTGCTGCCCGACGAACTGGGTGTCGAAATTCGGCGGCCCCGCGTGGGAATACGTGCCGTGCCTTGGCAAATGGTATCTGCATCTTTACGACGTCATGCAAGCCGACCTGAACTGGGAGAACCCCGCCGTGCGGGAGGAAATGGCCGACATCCTGCGCTTTTGGAAGGCGAAAGGCATCAAGGGCTTTCGCTTTGACGTCATCAATGTCATCTCCAAGCCGGAATTTTATGAGGACGACTACGAGGGCGACGGCCGCCGCTTCTACACCGATGGCCGCAACGTCCACAAGTACCTGAAGGAGCTGGTCGCCGCGGGCGGCATCGACGGCATGATCACGGTGGGAGAGATGTCCTCCACCACGCTGGAAAACTGCATCGGCTACACCGCTGAGGGCAACCACGAGCTGACGATGTGCTTCAATTTCCACCACCTGAAGGTCGACTACAAGAACGGGCAAAAGTGGGAATTGAGGGAGCCTGATTACCTCGCCATGAAGAAACTGTTCCAGACCTGGCAGGAGGGGATGCAGGCCCACGGCGGCTGGAATGCGCTGTTCTGGTGCAACCACGACCAGCCCCGTGCGGTCAGCCGCTTTGGCAGCGACACGACCTACTGGAAGGAAAGCGCCGAGATGCTGGCGGTGGCCATCCACTTTATGCGCGGCACACCGTACATTTATCAGGGTGAGGAGCTGGGCATGACGAACCCGCACTTCACGAAAATCGAGCAGTACCGCGACGTCGAGAGCCGCAACTACTACAGGATCCTGCGAGAGCAGGGCAAGACCGAGGCCGAGACGCTGGACATTATCGCCCAGCGCAGCCGCGACGACAGCCGCACCCCGATGCAGTGGGACGCGAGCGAGAACGCCGGGTTTACCACCGGTACGCCGTGGATCGGCATTGCCGACAACTACAAGGCCATCAACGCCGCTGCCCAAATGGACGCCCCGGATTCCATCCGCAGCTTTTACAAAACGCTGGTAGCCCTGCGCAAGAAAATGCCGGTCATCAGTGCGGGAAAAATCGAGTTCTTGTACCCCGACAACGCGGATTTGTTAGCCTATCGCCGGTACGACGGCGAGACGGAGCTGCTGGTTCTCTGCAACCTGCGGGAGCGGGAAATTGCCAAGCCCCTGCCCGTAGGCTGGACCGATGCCGAGAAACTGCTGGGTAACTACCCCGACACCGCCGATACGCTGCGCCCCTATGAGTGCGTAGTGCTGAAAAAGTGAAGGCTGCCGTATTATCTTTTCGCTATTGGGAGTTGACCGTATCCTTTGCGATCGTAACCTCATAGTGAGCAAGACAAAAGCACTTTCCCTTATTTGCAATGCAAATATAAGGGAAAGTGCTTTTTTGTAAGGGCAAAATTCCGCGTTTATGGGGCTTCATTAGCTGGAAGCCGGATTTTATTAGCTGGAACCGAAAATTCTGCTAATGGCATTCGCTGGCTGATTTTGGTGATCGGTTCAAAATGAAAAATGCGAAGATCGTCTTTCACATGGAAAAATGACCTTCGCATTTTCATAAAGGGATACCCCAGACAGGATTCGAACCTGCGGTCTCCTCCTTAGGAGTAGGGGCTGAAGCCATAAATCCTAGGCAAAAGTAGGTAAAACAAGTAACGTTTTATCAATTGATTTTTTGTTACGCTGTCAATCTGAGTAAAGAACACAAACCCCGAAATAAAACGAGTAAAAGGCTTTTCATTAGCAGAAAATTAGCAGAGCTAATGAAAAGTGGAAGGTTCATTGTAAAATGCCCACCTTTCATTAGCTGGGAAGTGTACGTTTCCCTACGGATATTTGCTTGTTTAGCATTCGTGAACCAGACCATACAGCCGTAGCTGGTGTGATGGACAAATGTTTTCAATAGAAAAAGACCAGAGCTTTCTGCGAGAAAACTCTGGTCTATGTAACAGTGCGAATGGAAATGCGCATTGTCTTGTAAAAGGAAGGGGCTTATGGTATTCTTACGGGAGTAAAGGCACTGGATGCAAGGAACTTTGCGTGATTTTAGGAGTGTGCGATGGAAAAGAAATTTAATATTGTAGTCGGTGAAGATGGAACTGTAAAACTCCCAGATGCGGTTCTGGAAAAACTTGAAGTCAGACCCGGAGAGGAAGTTCGATTCGAAGTAGACGACAATTTCTATGCAGTCAGGCTTCTATCACGGATAGAAGCTGAACGCTTGGATTACTTGAATTGGATGCATAATAAACATTGCCCCTCTATTGAGGAAATGATTGCAGAGTCGAGAAAACAAGCCACTCAGAACATTGTGATCTCCCGTATCCTTGATGGGATGCCGGCAGAAAAAATCGCAGAAGGCTATGAAGTTTCACTCGATTATGTAAAACAGCTTACACATCAGCTGAAGATGGACATAGAGGAAGCTAAGGCGAAAAAACACAAAGAAACGGGATCATCCTAAAACAGATAGCGGCAGTTTTCCATATACGGAAAACTGCCGCTGTTTATGTATAGAGGCTTATAGGTTCTTTGCAAGATTTTTAATGAGTGTAGCCATAGAGGGGTCAGCCAGCAGTTTGGCAAGAGCTGCTGCCGCATCTGTATCGACTGGGCTGGCTTTGGGAGCGGCTTGCTCTGCGCGAGGGAGAACTTCAGGCTCTGCACCATGATGCTGATAGAAGAAATCGTCGAATCGCTGTGCGTTCAAACGCCGATCATCATCCAGAATGTGTGCGTACTGCTCGGTGACCATCGAAGCCTGTGCATGACCGGAATCGCCCTGCACGGCTTTGATATCGCCGCCGTTCAGCTTGAGCTTGTATGTAATGCTGGAGTGTCGGAAGCTGTGGAAAACCACTTTGGGGAGATCGTTTTCCTCAATCAGCTGCTTCAATGCACCGTTGATGGTGGATTGTTCGGTCGGCATTCCCAGCGGGCCGGTGACCACAAGATTATAGTCAGCGTACTCTGTGCCCAGTGCATCCCTTGTCATGTCTTGCTCGGCTTTATATCGGACAAGCATTTCAGCAACTGTTTTGGGGAGAAAGATGGTTCGGATACTGCTGTCCGTTTTAGGGCTTTTCAGAACCTGGACCGTGGTGCAGCGGGAACTCAGCGAGGGAAAACGAGTGATGACATTTTTATTTTCCAAGGCGTTCAGCGAAGCAATATCTACACGCTGCAATTCCTTATTTATGTAAATGGAGGCTCGCCCGGCTTCGATGCTTTCAGGAGAGATATCCACGCAATCCCAAGTCAAACCGAGCAGTTCGCCAAGGCGCAGAGAACAAGAGAAGGAGAGGTTGATGCAAAGCCGGAGCCGTGGATCATCACAGACTTCTAAGGCATGGAACAGGGTCTCGGCAGTCCAGATATCACGCTTCTTTGCAGTGTATTTGGGCAAGGTGGCATAAATACAGGGATTCTTTTCCATAAGTTCCCACTTTACAGCCTGCTCAAAGGCACTTCTCAAAATTTTGTGAACCGAACGAACCGTGCCGGGAGAAACGTATTGATGCTGACGCTTTCCACACATAGGGTCGACTGCTTCGTATTTGAGCAGCCGCTGATAATATCCCTCAATTACGCGGGTGGTGAGATCTTGCAGCTTCATTGAGCCGATAAGCGGTATTATGTAGTTTGAGATCAGAGCATTGTTTGATTGGTAGGTTGAGAGTGCCCATTTGGTTTTTCCGTACAGGGCAACGTATTCTGTAAGCATGTCTTTTAGAGTTCGACACTGGGGTGCCACAAAGGTACCAACGGATTCTTTGTATTCGACCTCTTTCTTACGGTTTTTGGCATCTGCAAGGTCGGTAAAGGTTTCCCATTTCTGCTTTAGCGTTCCATTAGTGTGTTTGTAGGTATAGACAACGCAGTAGCTGTTATTGCGTTTGACAATGCTGGCCATTATACATCCTCCTCTACTTTACGTTTGGACTTCAGAACTTCATCGAAAGCATCTTTTTGGATGCGTTTTACCCTTCCCAACTTCATCGTTGGAATTCCTTCTTTGAGAACCCACGAGTCAAGTGTTGGGCGGCTGATTCCGTAAAAAGCCTGAATTTCCTGAAAACTGTAGTATTTCCCATTCTTGGGACATTGCAGTTTTAGCGGCGGCTCCTCATGCGTTTCTTTTTTCGGTTTTTGAAGTTGGTATGTAGATTGGCTTTTAAGCCATGCCTTAAAACTTTTTTTGGTAATGCGCGGCCTGTCGGCCACGCGCTCAATGACGAAACAATCTCGGTATTTTTTGCAATCAAGAATCCCATAAACATTCTTGCGTGGGATACCGAGTAGTTTTGCCATTTCCGGGATGGAGATGGTTTGCGCTTCAATCTCCCGGTCACGCTCACGGTCGGCTGCTGTGCGGTAGCGGCTTTGTGATCGGTACCACCGCTCAAAGTCCTCTTTGGGAATTCTCATACAGAAGTCTGCCGTTTCTGTTTTCAACTTGCCCTGTCGGATGAGTGTATAGATCGTTTCGGGTTTCACCTTCAATATCTCGGCGGCATCAGGAACGGAATAGGATCGTTTGCAAAGTTCCTCGCCCGGTGGCGGGCCATTGACCTTATGATATTTGACCTGATTGGCATACCATTTCTCAAAGCTGGAAATAACGATACGCCTTTTGTCGTTTATCAGAATGACTTCAAAGAGATTCTTATGAAGCAGCCAATAGCTGTCTGTTTTGCCAAGGCCGAGAAGCTGCCGCATCTCACGAACCGACATGGTGGTTTTGGTAGTGGCAGGTTCAGCTTTTCCGTATAAGGGAGCCGAAGTATTCCGCATATCATCCATGAAAGACACCTCTCTATCTATGTAAAAGTTTAGCCGGGATTTCTCATCCCGGCTAAAGAATAGCAGATTTCGCGTGAAATGTTGAGGATGTCAAACAGCAGGATTGCGTTCAACAGTGCCATCATTGAGCCATGCTTCAAAGCTGGCTTTGGAAATACGGTAAGCGCCGCTTACCTTGAACCAGCGGAATTCGTTCTGCTTCAGCAGACGATAGACAGTAGGACGGCTCAGGAGCAGCATTGCCATCAGGTCTTCTACGGTATAGCAGCGGCTATCCTTTGCTGTGGAAACAGGGGAGGAAACCGAGTTGGACGAAGGCTCTTCATGGATAATCATTGGATAATACCTCGTTAAATATACTTAAAGTTAAAACTTGAGCGGCAAAGCAGCCCGGCGGCTGCCACCATTATAAATGGTATAGACCTGCTGAAGGTACTTTGTCTTACCGGGAAGATTTACGCCTGCGGTTCGTGCAAGGCGAAAAATCGTGAACGCATCGACCTGCCGCAGTTTGGCAATCAAGCGGCCTTTGTTATATTCGGAGTGATACAGTTCTACAAAGCGGCAGATGCCGAGCAGGTTTGCGGAACTCATGGAATCGGGTTCTCCGTTCCACGCATTCAGCAAAACATCAAGGGATTCGATATACAGTTCCGGACCCAGCCGGATGAATTCGTGATAGGCGGTTGCAATGCAGCTGATCCGCTGCTTGCCTCGGCCTTCTTCAAAAGAAAGATGAACGCCAGCCAATTCGGTGGCCTGCTGGAATGCAACGGCAGCAGGCTCCCCTGCAAAAATCAGGGCACGGAGCTTCTGCCCTGCACTCAGCCGTTCCGAAATGCCTGTCTGCTGTGCAAACAGGAGGGCTTCTTCCTGCTCGGTCATGTTAAAGTAGACCTTGCAGCGAATCTGCAGATCATCACCACCGTTCAGGAACTTCCGGGCAGCGATGGTGTTCTGCCCGTCCATCACATAGTAGTGACCATCCCGGAAGCTGATCTTCGGCTCATTGGCAACCCGCTCGTCAAATTCTTTTGCGATACGGGCAACACGAGCGGGGTGAAGAGCACGCTGATAAGTGTCGCGCGGCACGATCAGCTCACTGCTGTTCAGGCACATTTCATGGTAAGGTTTTACAACTGCGTTCATCATAAAGGAACCTCCTTCTTTTTTTGCAGAAAATCAATTCCTGATTGGATAATCGAACCGATTTTCTTCTTTTCGTTATCGGATAAGCGGAAAGCGGAATACCGTTCATAACAGATATTCCAGCGGAACATAAGCGATTGAAGCGCATCATCCAGTTCTGCAACCATGAACTCAACAGAAGATTCCGTCGGGGTGGAGAGCATCCTTTCCGATATCTGCTCAATGCTATGTAGATCGCCTTTTGTGTGCTTGGCGAGAGCAGGGGGCTGACTGTTCAGCACCCGAAGATTCTGAAACTGCTGGGAGAGCAGCTCTTTTGCAGCGGCGAGAACATCCTCCTGCGGAGGAGCCGTAAGGTATTTTCGGAATGACTTGTATCCAATGAACCCAAAGCTGTATTGCAGACACACTGACACTTGCCGCATTTCATATTTGGACAGGTGCCCAAGGTAGCTTAACACTCTGGATTTATCTGCGGGGCGCGGGCTTTCGCAAATCGCCATAGATGGCGCACTCAAAAAACGATTGTGCAGAATAAAATGCGTTGGCATATTTCGCTTTTTGATCTGTGTTGTCAGTGGAACGACCAGAAGAACATTGGAATAAAAATTACCGTCATCATTCTGGACAACAATGGCAGGTCGGATGCCGCCTTGCTCGGAACCGCTGTAAGGATTCAGATCCATCATGTAGACATCCCCGCGCTTGTACATCCAGTTTGCGGGCATAGGCGGATACTCTTTCTCTTTTTTGCCTCGTGTAGCCAATTTAGATTTCTCCTCTTTATCCGTATATGTAACAGTGGGCTGCTCGCACAGCCCACCCTACTATCTCAAACAGCAAATTGCTGTGATTTATAGTTCTATACCTTTCCGTATTTGTCCCCGACATCCCCGGAAACCGAAAACTCTGTTTTCGTGTGGGAAATCTTTCAGCCGTCCGGCAGCGTACCGAATCCATAGGGTTCTCACCTCTCCGTGGTTCTCACCGAGCTGCCCGAAGGCAGAAGTATCATTATTCTGTGATGGCTCTTAGCTATGGAGAAGCTGTCATCCATTTACCGTCAACCTACCGCTCATTCCCTCAGTGGGAGATCATCGCATTTGTTACGGACGTGGCTCATCATCACAGGAACATGACTGAAGAATGCGTGTTCAATTTTCAAGGGGCGGGATAGCTTGAGGGCTGCTTTGAACGCTTGCCGAAGCTATGGCTGTATTGTAACCGATGCGGAACGAAATGAACAGGAACTCAGAGTTCACAATTTTTGAGGAAAATAGGAAGTATCGTTCCTGTTTCTCGATGAGCCGTCAAAAATATATTTCTTGACTTTATGTAAGAAATGAAGTATTATACTCGTAAGAAACTAACTTACGAGTATATAAATTTGATAAATACACTTTGGGGAGGGAACAAAATGAGCCGATTTTATTGCCGCGATGAGGAACTTCGGAAGTTAAACAAACGATATGAGAATGGAAAGTTTGAATGCGTTGTCATTTACGGCAGACGCCGTGTCGGAAAAACTGCGCTGATCAATGAATTCTGCAAGGACAAACCGACCATTTTCTTCTCTGCCTTGAATACGACCGGAAAAGAAAATCTGGAAGCCTTGTCCAAGGCAATTATGAGTTTTGAACGACCCAATGCAGAATCATCTCCGGAATTTACAACCTACGATGCAGCATTGGACGAACTGACAGCTCTCTCCAAGGAGCAGCGGATCGTATTTGTAATTGATGAGTACCCTTATCTTGCAAAGGCTAAACCCGCTATTTCCGCAATGCTTCAGCACATCATCGACCATAAATGGACAGATTCCCAAATGTACCTGATCCTGTGTGGCTCGTCCATGAGTTTTATGGAAAGTCAGGTCTTGGGCAAAGAAAGCCCTCTGTATGGGCGCAGAACAGCGCAATTCAAGATCATGCCGCTGGATTACAAGGAAACAGCGGTATTCCATCCGAATCTGTCCGAGGAAGATAACGCCCTGATTTATGGCATCACAGGCGGCGTTCCGCATTATATCAACAAATTGGATGTTCGGGACAGCGTAGATGAAGCACTGATGGAAAACTTGTTTGACCGTTCCAGCTACCTCTATGAGGAACCGGCCAACCTGTTAAAGCAGGAGCTGCGCGAGCCGGCAATTTATAATGCAATCATCAAGGCAATTGCAGAGGGGGCTTCTCGCCTGAATGATATCACCACGAAGGTTGGTGAAGAAAACTCTGTGGTGGCAAAATACCTCAAGACGCTGATAGACCTTGGAATCGTCAAAAAGGAAACACCGATCACCGAGAAACCGGGCAAAAAAACGATCTATCTTCTGGCGGACAATTTTTTTCGTTTTTGGTACCGTTTTGTGCCGGTCAATGCAAGTGCTATTGATTCGGGGCGGATCGCAAAGACCTACCCCCATGCAGTGAAACAGTATTTTCCGGACTATATGGGCCTGATTTTTGAGAAGATGTGCCAAGACTACTTGCTCTATTATGCGAATGATCTTCCTATCGAGTTGAGTGAGATTGGGCAGTGGTGGGGAACCGACCCTCAAAAAAAGAAGCAGATCCAGATCGACATTGTCGGAACACCGGTTGAGGGCAATGACTATATCATTGGCTCCTGCAAATACCGTAATGAAAAAATCGGTTTGGACGAACTGGAACTGATTCGGGAATATGCAGCAGTCTTTGGGAAAGGAACAAACTACCACTACTACATTTTCTCGAAAAGCGGATTTACGGACGGACTACTTCAGGCACAGGAACGCGGAGAAGTACAGCTGCTTACCCTTGCCGATATTTTTGAATAACACAAGAAACGCTCTTGCCGGTGTAAAACTGGCAGGAGCATTTCTTGTTGAAGTGATTATAAAAGACCTTTGATTTTTTCAAGATGATCTATAGCGGCTTGCAGTTCATTTTGAAACTGATCCCTAGAAGGATCTCGACCCAAAAGAAGATAATCCATACTGACATGGAAGTATTCTGCAATATCGATCAGGATTTTTACAGAGCCATTGGAGCTTCCCCTTTCAAGATCGCCGAGGTGTCGATGGGAAACACCAAGTTTTTCAGCAAGTTTTTCCTGCGATAACTTCGCATTTGTACGCAAAGTAAAAATACGGTTACCAATAGCATTCGGATCAAAGCTCATGTGTGACCTCCAAATTTTCGATAAAGCGTGAGAAGTCGAAAACTCGGAGTTGCTACGGATATCTAGCCGCTTGGGGCATCCACGAAAAACGGACAAACATAAAGCCTGCTCCTTTTTACGGGAGCAGGCTTCCTGAAGGCTAAAAAAATAGCCGGACAACAACCAACTGAGGGATCTTCAATGAAAATCTCTCAATCAGCTGTTGCCCGGCTATTTGGAGCACGTTTCATACATTGCCTTGCGGCAATGGCCCGTTGCTCGGAGCGAACAGTCCATATTCAGGGTGCAATGCACCCGTATTTGTTAAAATGACTGGAAAATCACCGGCATCTAAATGCCAGATCAAGTCTCAGGGTTTCTTTGCATCTATTGCACTTCACTTGTAGTATACCTGAACACCCCTCGATTTTTTGGTATAACTTATTTCCACAAACAGGGCAAAATCTCCAGCCTATGCTAAATTCTGCCTGCTGTGTAGTAGTCGGTGCTTTACCGGCAAAGGAACGGTTCTTTAACTGAATCATATTCATTCTCCAAATCGCATGATGTCCAATGGATGGCAGTGGATGGGTTTGCCTTTTATAACCTGCATCTGCTGCAGTCTGATCCTGATTGCAGACCAAGAAACCCCAATCCGTCGAGCCATCTCCAGAATTTTTTCATAGTTAGGGTCAGACACTGATTTGTACAGAATCCCATTTGGCAGAGTCAACGCTACACGTTCTATTTCGGCATTGACCAGAAATGTTGGCATCAGCAGCTCTGCTGCAAGGGTATCCGCCTGCCATTCTTCCCACGAGGCCTTTCCGTTTCTCTCCCGATAGGCAATGTGCCCACGGCACTTGACTGCTTTTCCGTAGTCGTTCGGAAACAGATCAGCCAAAATCTGATGTGCTGCTTCATGCGCTATTGTGAAATTCCAGCATCCAGTGCATCTGTCTGCCGCAAGAGCAGAATCGATTACGATATCCCTCGGCATAAATACTTCAACAAGCTTTGTTCCATCCTCAAGGGTTGCTGTGAAGCTACATCTCTGGAAAACCGTTAATCCAAGGATGTGACCATCGCTACACAGCGGCAACATCTTCAGGTTCAGTCCAAGAACAGAATTTGCAAACTGCTCTGGGTTAATAGGAGCGGGGTCATTTTTGCTTATTCCGAAGAGTGCATAGTACATTTCAATATATTTGCCTGCTATGCACGAAAGTTCTGCACGCGATAAGTATCTTGCCATTATGAAGCCCTACCTTCTGATGTGGCACAGTAGCAGTTGAAAACAGCTCAGGTTACCTATTGCAATTCTGACTATTTGGAATATACTTGTAAGTATCAAATTATTTCACTGTATGAGGACATCCGCACCAAACTTATCCAGTCCGGTGTAATGAAATGCAGAGAATAAAAGACAAAATTGGTATGTTCCACGAAATTTAGGGAGAAAACTGAGCAAGTAGGAAGGTGGAATATATATGAAACAAGATACTTTAGAGGGCAAAGCAAAAACAAAAAATGGGGTAAAACGGCTGTGTTTTTCCATAATCTGCATTCTTCTGGAAGTGATTTTTATTATTACTATCGTAACACGCTTGAATGAATATGCAGAAATCATAAATTTATTTACAAGGATTTTGAGTGGGATCTTGGTTTTGGGATTGTACGCATCAAATAAGACATCCTCTATGAAAATGCCTTGGGTCATCTTAATTCTAATTTTCCCAATTATGGGTGTAGGCCTGTATTTGTTGATTGGTTTGAATGGTGGCACACATAAAATGCGTGAGCGATATGCAGAAATTGATAGCAAATTGTTACCAATGCTTCCGGACAGTCAGGAGTGTTTGAGCAGAATAAAAGAAACAATTCCGAAAGCAGGAAATATAGCAAGTTACATACAAAGAAATTCGCAGTATCCAATCTATCAGAATACGGATATTGTGTATTTTGATGAAGCAGTGAAAGGATTAGAGGCACAGCTTAAGGATTTGGAGAAAGCACAGAAGTTTATCTTTATGGAATATCATGCGATAGAAGACGCTGAAGCATGGCATAAGATTCAAGATGTTCTGGAAGAGCGAGTAAAAGCAGGTGTGGAAGTTAGAGTATTCTACGATGATATGGGTTCTATAGGCTTTATTAACACAGATTTTGTGAAAAAGATGGAGGCAATAGGAATTCATTGCCGTGTATTCAATCCGTTTATGCCAGGTTTAAATCTGTTTTTGAACAATCGTGATCATAGAAAAATAACAGTTATTGATGGAAAAGTCGGATTTACAGGTGGATATAATCTAGCAAACGAATATTTTAATTACACACACCCGTATGGACAGTGGAAAGATACAGGTATTCGTTTAGAAGGAGATGCTGTTCAGTCGCTTACGGTGACATTTTTGGAAATGTGGAATGCAGTAAGTGATAAGGATGCTAATGATTCTGATTTTAGTAAATACCTTTTCCACTATGATTATGCGGCACAGCAAACTGGGTTTGTTCAACCTTATGCAGACAGCCCTATGGATAATGAGCAAGTAGGAGAAGAAGTTTATATCAGTATGATAAATAAAGCTGAAAAATATTGTTGGTTTATGACTCCATATCTAATCATAACAGATGAAATGACGCATGCGTTATGTCTGGCTGCTAAGCGAGGGGTAGACGTAAGAATTATCACACCTGGTATCCCTGATAAAAAATTCATTTATAATATAACTCGTTCTTTTTATCATGGATTAGTTAAACATGGTGTTCGTGTTTATGAGTGGACTCCTGGTTTCTGTCATGCAAAAATGAGTGTGGCAGATGACTGTATGGCAACTTGTGGAACAATTAATCTGGATTATCGAAGTTTATATCACCATTTTGAAAACGGCTGTTTTATGGCAGATTGTCAGGCAGTTGTGGAAATAAAAAATGATCTGATAAGAACGATGGGAGAATGTCGTGATGTGACAGACCAATATCAAACCGGACGAAGTGCATATTTGCGACTGGGACAATTATTTATGAGATTATTTGCTGGATTGCTATAAGAATCTGATGAAACGACCTTTCAAAAAACAGTTGATTTAGAAGTTAACTGTTTTTGAAAGGCCGTTTTTGCTATATCTAACAGTCTGTTGTACAAAGAAGATTTTGCATGGATGAAAAAACAAACCTTGTTGAGGTTAAATTGAGTTTTCCATTGTATTGTATTGCTAATGAATAAGAATAAGAAAAAGAACAGACAATGCTGAATGCTCTGGAAACAAGAATATCTGAGTATAGTATGTAAGTTCGTAACAGAATGAAAGGAGCGATTCAAATGAGCAATTTGGAAAATTATATGAAACAGCAAGCAATTTTTTGTGAACAAAATGATAGCATTAGTAAGAATCTGTATTCAGAGTATGGTGTAAAAAGAGGCTTACGAGATGAAAAAGGCCAAGGTGTGTTGACGGGGCTTACAAATATTTCTGATATAAAAGCTTTTGAATATCGTGATGGAGTAAAGAGTCCATGTGATGGCGAGTTATCTTATCGTGGTTATAATATAAAAGATTTAGTAACAGGAAGTAAAGGAAAAAGGTTTGTCTTTGAAGAAGGAGCATATCTTCTTTTATTCGGAGAATTGCCAACTGATACACAGTTAATGGAATTTCAGGGAAGACTATCTGATTGTATGGAACTACCGACTAACTTTACCAGAGATGTCATTATGAAAGCACCTACATCAGATATTATGGGTTCTATGACTCGAAGTATTCTTACATTGGGCTCTTACGATAAGGAGAAAGAAAGTCTTGAAATTCCGAATGTGCTAAGGCAGAGTATGCAGTTGATCGCAGCATTTCCTATGTTAGCAGTATATGCATACCATGCTTATTGTCATTATGAAAAAAACGAAAGTATGTATATTCATAGACCTGAAAAAGATTTATCTATTGCTGAAAATTTCCTGCGCCTATTAAGACCAGATACAAAATTCACAGAACTGGAAGCAAGAGTACTGGATATAGCATTATTGTTACATATGGAACATGGTGGTGGTAACAATTCTACATTCACTACACGGGTAGTAACATCTTCAGGTTCAGATACTTATTCTGTTATTTCAGCAGCAATGTCATCCTTAAAAGGAAAAAAACATGGCGGTGCAAATCTGATGGTAATGAATATGATGGATGATATTAAAAGTCATGTGAAAGATTATGAAGACGAAGAGGAAATTGCATCATATCTGAGTAAGATTTTGAAGAAAGAGGCGTTTGATCAGAAAGGACTTATTTATGGAATGGGACATGCTGTATATTCTATTTCAGATCCGAGAGAAAGGGTGTTCAAAGGCTTTGTAGAACAACTCGCAAGGGATAAAGGACGTGAGAAAGATATGACCCTTTATAACAATATTGAGAAGATTGCACCTAAGTTGATTGCAAAGCAGCGTCAGATATTCAAAGGAGTAAGTCCTAATATAGATTTCTATAGTGGTTTTGTGTATGACATGTTGAATATTCCAAGAGAATTGTACACGCCATTATTTGCGATAGCAAGAATTGCTGGTTGGAGTGCACATCGCCTGGAAGAATTGATAACTACAGATAAGATCATTCGCCCGGCATATAAGAGTCTAGTCAGCAAAAAAGAATATATAGAAAGAGAGGAACGATAATATGGGAGCAGGAACCAGTGCAGAGGAGTTTTTTTTAAAGAGCATCAATGTTGAAAGTATATTTGAATTTGTTGAAAGAACAGATTATTTGTTCCTTTATAGTATAAAGGAATGTGTTGAAAAATCAGACTGTCATGAAGGAGTATATCTTTCAGAAGTGGCAGAATACATGAAATTATCGATTCCAGAAACATCTAAGATGGTAAAAAGTCTTGAAAATAAAGGATATATTATCTGGAAATTAGATGAAAAAAAAGAAAGAACATACCTTGTTTTGACGAACAAGGCAATTGAATTAAGTAATTGTCAGAAAGAAAAAATGATAGAAGCTTATGAAAAAATCATATCGAATATACAAGAAGATGACCTGGCAGTTACACGGTGTACATTGAGAAAAATCCGACAGCTTATGGAAGAAATAAAATAGTGATTAATACAACGGAGTAAGAAAAGCTCCTTCATATATTAGAATAAAAATAAATTTTGTTGAGGTTAAATTGAGATTGACTTTGTATTGTATAAGTATGAAATAAAAAGGAATCAGGTGATGTACAATGAAAAAGCATAAAATATGTAAAATCCTTCTTGTTATACTGGCAATTTTTTTATGTGTGGCTTTTTATGAATTGCTCGGAATCTGCGTTGCATATAAAAAGCAGCCGGAAGTGTCCAATACAACCAAAAAAGAAACAAAAAATGGGTCATGGAACGAATGCAGTGAAAATACAGAACGGGCAGTAATCATAGAAAAGAATCCAGAAGCGCTTTTACAAAGAGTGCGTTTGATCAAGAATGCAAAAAAGGAAATTATTCTTTCTACTTTTGCATTTCAATCCGATGAAAGTGGAAAATTGATTTTAGGAGCACTGCATGATGCGGCAGACAGAGGTGTACATATTCGTCTGTTAGTAG
>OHUB01000675.1_pt1 | contig 16780 bp, 13 predicted proteins | sample 1579091 | NCBI WGS metagenome assembly OHUB01 (sample SAMEA3879566, study PRJEB24766) | human gut metagenome | biome: human-associated habitat; feature: feces | place: USA | collected 1985/1987
GGCTCATGGGAGATGCCGCCAGCAACGGCAGCGTCCAGAAAGTGGAGAACAACCGTTTTGCCCGCGCCGATCTGGAACGCCGCCTGCTGATGATCGACGATGATATGGATATGAACGCCCTGCCCAAGACGAATTATATCAAGACCATCGTGACCGCCGAAGCCAAGCTGGACTTGGAGCGCAAGGGTGTCCAGAGCTACCAGCGGGACATCTACGCCCGGTTCCTCTGCTTCGGCAACGGTGCGTTGACCTCGCTGTACGACCATTCGGATGGCTTCTTCCGCCGCCAGCTCATCCTGACCACCAAGGACAAGCCTGCCGACCGCACGGATGACCCTTTCCTTGTGGAGAAGATGTGCGCCGAATTGGAGGGCATCCTGCTCTGGTGTCTGGAAGGGCTGCACCGGCTGGTGCAGAACGATTTCCGCTTCACGGTCAGCGAACGAGCCGCCGCCAACGTGGACACCATCAAACGCAGCAGCAACAATGTCATCGACTTCATGGAATCCGAGGGCTACTTCCGCTTCAAGGCGGACTACTCCATCAGTTCCAAGGAGTTCTACGACATTTATAAGCAGTGGTGCGAGGACAACGCATGCCACAGCGTATCGGCGATCCGTTTCAGCGCCGAACTGCGCCAGAATGACCGCCGCTATAACCTTGAAGCCACCAACAACATCTATCTGCCCGGTGGCCGCAGGGTGCGGGGTTTTGTAGGCATCGAGCCGCTTGTCCACCCCTGCCCGTAAAAAGTGCATTTTTTTCACGGAAGAAGTTCGTACAACCTGTACGGTCTGTACTTGTACGCACCTGTACAGCGAATCGAAACGAATTAAAACGTGTTATCGTTTATATTTCGCATTTCTGTACGCCGTACAGACCGTACAGGTTATTTGAAGTCCGTACAGATTTTTTGTACACCCCAAGAAGGAGCGTGATCTATGAAAGCCCAATACGGCATTTTAAGGTTCAAAAAGTACAAGGGGCCTGCCATCAGCCCCATCGAAGCCCATAACGAACGCACCAAGGAGCAGTACGCCAGCAACCCGGATATCGACACGAGCCGGAGCCGCTACAACCTCCATCTGGTGCAGCCGCAGGGCAGGTACCGGGAAGAAGCCGACCGCATGATAGCCGCTGCCCACTGCCGTGTCCGCAAGGACAGCGTGCGGGTGGTGGAGGCTCTTGTCACCGCCAGCCCGGAGTTTTTCAAGGATAAGACCAACCGGGAGATCAGAGCGTACTTTGCGTACGCCCTGAAATTTTTGGAGGGCAGACAGCGCCCGGATACCTTTCTCTCTGCCGTTGTCCACATGGACGAGAAAACGCCCCACCTGCACCTCTGCTTTGTGCCACTGACCCCTGACGGACGGCTGAGCGCCAAGGAGATCATCGGCAACCGCAAGAACCTTGTGAGGTGGCAGGACGAGTTCTGGCAGCACATGGTCAAGCAGTACCCGGAACTGGAGCGTGGCGAAAGCGCCAGCCAGACCGGGCGGGAGCACATCCCGCCTCGCATCTTCAAGGAGATGACCCAACTGACCAAGCAGAAGGAGCAGTTGGATGCCCTGCTGGTGGGTATCAATCCCTTCAACGGCAAGAGCCGTGCGGCGGAGATCAGCAAGGTGCTGGACAGCTATATCCCGGCAGTGTCCAAAATGCGCACCGAACTGAACCGCTATCAGATTGCCTTTACGGAGACCGCCGCCGAGAACAAACAACTGAAAGAGAAGAACAAGACGCTCTCTGCCTCGCTGGACAAAGCGAAGGAAGGGAGCGTCTTGAAGCGTCTGGAGGATGCCAAGCTGCGGCAGGACTATGAAGCCGCCCTGAAAACGCTGGACAGCATCCCGCCGGAGGTCATTCGATTTTATGAGAACCGCACGCAGGAGCCTGCAATGCGCCACGATAAGTAAGGAGCAATGCCTATGTGTAATAAAATGTACGAGAATGTGAAATCTTTGGATTATACGAAAAAGTCCTTGCAGTCGGACTCGAATCCGGCTACAATGGAGGTGGCCACTCGAACCAATGCCGTCAAGTCTCCGACCAACAGCCCTGAGACCACAAAGCTGGTGTACACGGTAAAGGAGGTCGCGCAGATGCTGGCCATCAGCCAGCGTGCCGCCTACAACCTGTGCAACAGCACCACCGAGTTCCGTGTCCTGCGGGCAGGCGGAAGCATCCGCATCCCGAAGGACAGTTTCGATGCATGGCTCTACCGGGCAGCTTGATAAGGAGGCAAATCTATGGCATATATCACGAAACGCGGCAGCTCTTACAGCGTCCGCTACACCTATCAGGACGAGCACGGCAAGAGTTGCGACAAATGGGAGAGCTTTCCCACCAAAGAGGAGGCGATCAAACGCCAGAAGCAGATCGAGCACGAGCTGGCGACCGGCAATTTCCTGATCCCGTCCACGGTGACGGTGGCAGAGTTCCTGATGGACTGGCTGCCCAAGCAGTGCAGCAAGCACAAGTGGGCACCCAAGACCTACCAGTCCAATCTGGCCCTCATCCAGAACCTCGTCATCCCCTATATCGGGGAGATGCAGATGCAGAAGCTGCGGCCCTACCACATCGAAGCCCTGTACGACACCCTGAGCAAGACCCCTTGCGGACAGTATGTGGGTGGCAAGCGGCGAGACCTCTCGCCTAAGCAGCAGAAGCGCACCCTCTCCGGCACTACCCTCCATGAGGTCCACCAACTGCTGCACAATTCCTTTCTGCTGGCAGTGGAGTGGGGCATCCTTATCAAAAGTCCCGTCCCGGTGGAAGCGCCCAAAAAGACCACCCAAGAGCGCAGCATCTGGGAGGTGGAGGAGATGCGGGCAGCACTGGACAGCATGGAGGACCCCATCCTGCATCTGGCGGTGCACCTGACGCTGGTGGGTGCGCTGCGGGAAGGGGAGGTGGCAGGTCTGACCCCGGAGGACATCGACTTTGATGCCGCCAACGGCATGGGCACCTTCACCGTCAACCGTTCCATGCAGCGGGTGCAGAAGGACACGCTGGCGCAGGTGGACAAGGGCTGCATCCTCCGCATCTTCCCGGACAAGCTGGAGGGCAGCAAGACCTCCCTCATCCTGAAAGACACCAAGACTGAAGCCTCCTGCCGCACCATCTTTATGACTGCCGCCCTGCGGGAGGAGCTGAAGCAGTGGCTGGAACGGCTGAAACGGGAAGAAGCCCTCGACCCGGAGCGATACCGCAACAGCGGGATGCTGCTGCGGCTGCCCAACGGTCTGGCGGTAGAGCCGGTACTCATCCGCAAAAAGTTCCTGAAATGGCAGGACGCCCACCCGGAATTCCCCCGCATTGTGTTCCACGGTCTGCGGCATTCCAGTGCCACCTACCAGTTGATGATCTCCGGCGGCGACATCAAGGCGGTGCAGGGGACCACAGGTCACGCCAGTGCGGATATGCTGGTGAACACCTACGCCCATATCCAGCAGTCCTCCCGTGTGGAGCTGGGCAAGAAGTTCGAAAGCGGCTTCTATGCCAAGCCCGACACCTCCAGCCCGCAGGCTGTACCCGCCGCAGGCGAACCCACCATCTCCATGACGGCTCTTTTGGAGTTGCTCAAGGATGCCGACCCGGAAATGAAGGCAAAGCTCCGCCTGGCACTGCTCACCTGATGCAAAAAAGGGCACTGATTGCAATGCAATACAGCGCCCTACATAATCGGACATGGATAACACCGACCGTGCAAAAACCGTGCAGAAAACGTGCACCCATGGCTTACAAAACAAAAAAGCCATGAAATCTTTCGATTTCACGGCATTTTCTGGTGCGATGGAAGGGACTCGAACCCCCGGCCTACTGATTCGTAGTCAGTCACTCTATCCAGCTGAGCTACCAACGCATACGTTCCGGTCGGAACATGATGTATTTTATCACTGAGGAGGGGTTTTGTCAACGGTTTTTTGAAATTTTCTTTGGATTTTTCAGAATTTTATTTTCGTCTTTGAAAAAAGTACGCCGTTTCGTTTTTACGTTTCTTCCGCCAGCTGCTCGGCAATGCGGATGCCGGTGGGCGTTGCGGCGAGGCCGCCCTGGCCGGTCTCGCGGAGGTCGGGGGAGAGCAGGCTTCCGACGCGGCCCATGGCGTCAATGACCTCGTCACAGGGGATGGCGTAGTCCACCCCGGCCAGCGCCATATTGGCGCAGGAGACTGCATTCACTGCGCCAACGACATTCCGCTTGATGCAGGGGACTTCCACCAGACCCGCCACCGGGTCGCAGACCAGGCCCAGCAGGTTGCCCAGCGCCATGGCGGCCGCTGCGGAACACTGTTCCGGTGTGCCGCCCTTGAGGTGGCAGAGCGCCGCCGCAGCCATGGCGCTGGCGGCTCCGACCTCGGCCTGGCAGCCGCCTTCGGCACCGGCCAGCGTCGCGCGGGCCGCGATGACCTGACCGAAGCCTGCGGCCACGTAGAGCGCTTCGCAGATGGCGGTCTCATCGGCTTCGCCCGCGCGGGCCAGCGGGAGCAGCACCGCCGGGAGAACGCCGCAGCTGCCTGCGGTGGGCGCGGCCACGATCCGCTTCATGCAGGCATTGCACTCGGCGGTCTTGAGCGCTTCGGCCGTCACCTCGGCCAGGTAATCGCCGCCGTAGCTCCGGCCTGCCCGATGCGCCTGTTCCACTTTGGCGGCGTCGCCGCCAGAAAGGCCGCTGCGGCTGCGCTGGGCAGGGTCGTAATCCCGGCTGGTGGCCTCCATGACGTGCCACAGATGCCGCATCCCATGGCGGCTCTGCTCCTCGGTCAGGCGGCTCTCCGCCAGGTCGCTGCGCAGGACCGCCTCGGCCAGCGAGATGTTCTGGGTGCGGGCTGCTGCCAACATTTCTTCACAGGATAAAAAAGCCATTGCTCAGTCCTCCGCATTTTCTTCGGGTTCGTCTACGTTCAGGCAGGTCACTTTCAGGATGCCGGGCATCAGCGCAAGCTGCTGCTCCAGCGGATGGGGGATGTGAGAATCGCATTCCAGCACCATGACGGCGTAACTGCCCGTCCCGGCGCGGAACACCTGCATCGACGCGATATTGATCCGCCGCAGTGCCAGCGAGGTCGTGACCTCTGCGATGCAGCCGGGGGTGTCTTCGTTGTGGATGATGAGGGTGTTGCTGTCGCCGCCGAAATCGGCGGGCACACCGTCGATCTCGGTGACGCGGATGCGTCCGCCGCCCACCGAGGCCGCTTTCATCGAAAGGACCCGGCCGGTCCGGCTCGTCAGCCGCAGCACGGCGGTGTTCGGGTGGGCCGAGCGCAGCTCGACCGGGTGGATGCTGAACTTCATGCCCTGCTCTCTGGCCAGCTCAAAGCTGTCCGGCAGGCGGGGATCGTCCGGGCGGAGGCCCAGCAGACCTGCCACCAGCGCACGATCGGTGCCGTGGCCTCGGCCCGTCGTGGCAAAGCTGCCATACAGACCGATGTCGGCATCCACCGGGATATCGCCCAGCAGCTTTTGTGCCGTGTATCCAATTTTGGCTGCACCCGCCGTGTGGCTGGAAGAGGGCCCGATCATGACCGGCCCCAGAACGTCAAACAAGCGCATACGATGCACATCCTTTCGTATTCCCTGCAAAAAAGACCCTCATTCCGGCCCGTTCCGGCCGGCAAAAGTGTTCTCTTCGCACTTTTTCTCTGTTTTATTATACCGCTTTTGCCCCACTTGTGCTATAATAACTTTACTAATGTTTGAATTCGCTCCTTTTGGGGCAACACGGAGGTTCGATTTCTATGAAACTGGTAAGCGTGGAAACTCCCGAAAAGAGTGTCTGCAAAATGACTTTCAGCGCGACCGCTGAGGAGCTGGAGACCGCATCCAATGCGGTGTATGAGCGCACCCGCGCTTCCTACACCATCAAGGGCTTTGCCAAGGGCGAGGCCGACCGTGCGCAGATCGAAGCTGACCGCGGCGAGCACACCTTCTGGTATGACGCCATCAACGATCTGATGGACCGGGACGTTCCCGCCCTGTACGATGCTGCGATGCAGGAGCACGGCTTCCACGCCGTGGATGAGCCCAGCTACGATTTGGTCAGCGTCAAGAAGGACGAGGGCTTTGTGGCCACCGCCACCATCGCCCTGCAGCCGGAACTCAAGCTGGCCCAGATCACCGGCTTCCAGTCCGAGTGCGTCACCCCGGCTGTCACCGACAAGGAGATCGACGCCATGCTGGAGCGCCGTCGTGCCGCGGCAGCGGAGCTGGTGCCCCACAAAGGCCCGGCCGTCAAGGGCAACATCGTGCACATCGACTACGAGGGTCTGCTGGACGGCAAGGCCTTTGCAGGCGGCACTGCCCAGAACCAGACTTTGCAGCTGGGCAGCGGCCGGATGATCCCCGGCTTTGAGGACGGCATCCTGGGCCACAAGGGCGGCGAGGAGTTTGAGATCAACGTCACCTTCCCGGCACGCTATCACGCCAAGGATCTGGCAGGCAAGTCGGTCGTCTTCAAGATCAAGCTGCTCGACGTCTGCGTCCGCCAGCTGCCCGCCCTGAACAGCGATTTCGCCAAGAAGATCGGCAAGGTGGACACCATGGAAGCCTTCCGGGAACAGGTCCGCAAGCAGCTGTACGACGGCAAACACGCCAGTGCCCTGAACCGTGCCAAGGACCAGATCCTGACCCAGCTGGCTGACGCCGCTGAGGGTGAGCTGCCCAGTGTTCTGGTAGAGAGCACCTACCAGCACGAGATGGAGAACATCCAGCAGCAGCTCCAGATGCAGCGGATGAGCCTGGACCGCTACCTGAGCCAGATCCACCAGACCCGCGAGACCTTCACGGCCAACGTGCACGCTGCCGCCGAGAAGAACACCCGCGCCCGGATGGCCCTGCTGCAGGTCGCCCAGAACGAGAACCTCGTCCCCACCGATGAGGAGATCAACAAGAACCTGCAGGAGCGTGCAGACCGCACCAAGAAGACCCTCGAAGAGGTCAAGGCCGGTATGAACATCCCGATGATACAGCGCAATGAGGCCATCCGCCGCGCTGCCGACTGGGTCATTGAGCACTCCACCATTGAGGAAAAAGACGCCTGATTTTTTCAAAATCGCATATTCTTCATGCAAAAAAGACCCCCTTCCGAGTTGCCGCTCCGAAGGGGGTCTTGTGCGTTACTTGGTCAGGAAGTTGAAGCCCATGACCACGATGCCCAGCACGACCAGAACGATGCCGGTGGCACGGTTCAGGGTCTTGGGTTCTGCCTTGTTGGCAAACACGGCTGCAATGCGGGCCCACAGGAGGGTGAACACCACGCAGAGCGCCAGAACGAAGGGATCGGGCATTCCGCCGATGGCGAAGTGGGAAACGGCACCGGTCAGGGCGGTGAAGGTCATGATGAAAACGCTGGTGCCGACGGCAGTCTTCAGCTCATAGCCCAACACACTGGTCAGGATGAGGAGCATCATCATACCGCCGCCAGCGCCCACGAAGCCGCAGATCAGGCCGATGCAGACACCGCACACGACGGACTGGATGGCGCGCTTCTTTGCGGAGACACCCTGCATGGCCTCCTTGGTGGTCATGACGGGGCGAACGATGAACTTGATGCCCAGCAGGAAGGTCATGAAGACCGAGAAGCTGCCCATGGTGGCCGACGGAAGCAGGCTGGCAAGGTAGCTGCCCACGACCGTGAACACCAGAACGCTGGCCATCATGATGAGGCCGTTCTTGATATCCAGATTCTTATTCTTATGGTAGGTATAGGCCGACACCGCACTGGCCAGCACGTCCGACGAGAGGGCGATGCCGACGGCCATGTAAGGGTCCATGCCGAGGAAGGCGATGAGCATCGGGCTGATGACCGCAGCGGCGCTCATACCGGCAAAGCCGGTGCCCAGGCCTGCGCCCATCCCGGCAAAAAAGGTCACAACGATCGTAAACAATACATTCATCTTACAGTTCTCCTTCCAGAATTTCATCCAGGTTCCGGCCCATCTGTTCCAGGGTCCCATAAAACACATTCAGCCGGGCTTCGTCGATGCCGTTCAGCAGTCGGTCAAAGAAAGCCTCCTGCAGCGCCCGGCCCCGCTGGATGATGGGCTGAGCCTTTTCGGTGCAGAGCAGCTCGGTCTTGCGGCGGTCGTTCGGCACCGGGCAGCGGGTCAGCAGGCCCTCGTGCACGAGCTTGTCCACATTCACCGAGACGAGGTTCGCTTTGATGTGGCGCACCTCCACGATGTCGCTGGCCGTTTTGTAGGTGGGGTTGTTGGCCAGGAACAGCAGGATATCAAACGCCGTCTGGGGCAGGCCGAGTTCCTGGCACAGCGGCTTGCAGACCGCGCTGTAGGCCAGCGCCGTCTTGTTTGCAAATTCCATGCTGGGGTTTTTCTCTCTCATTTTATCGCTCCATTTTTGAATCGTTCATTTTTGAAGTATTTTAGCACGATTTTTGTGCCTTGTCAAGAGCCGCACACAAACAAAGAGCCTGTGCCCAAATCGCTTCGGGTACAGGCTCTTATTATAAAGAACAGATGTTTTACACGAGCGCCAGCGCGAGCATCCGGACGATGAAGGCTGCCACCCATGCCACCACGCACTGGTTCAGGACCATGACGGCTGCCCAGCGGCCGCCCAGCTCCCGCTTGACGGAAGCCACCGCCGCGATGCAGGGGGTGTAGAGCAGGCAGAACACCAGCAGCGGGGCCGCTGCCGCCGGGGACAGCGCCGCGCCCAGCGCAGCGGACGAGCCGAACAGGATGGTCAGGGTCGAAACGACGCTCTCCTTTGCCATGAAGCCGGTGATGAGGGCCGTGGAGACTCGCCAGTCCGCAAAGCCCAGCGGGGCAAACAGGGGCGCGATGCCGCTGGCCACAAAGGCCAGGATGCTTTCCTGCGGGTCTGCGGTCAGGCTGAGCTGCAGATCAAAGTTCTGCAAGAACCAGATGACGATGGTCGCCATGAAGATGACAGTGAAGGCGCGCTCCAGAAAATCCCGCGCCTTTTCCCAGAGCAGCTGCATCACATTTTTCAGGCCGGGCAGGCGATAGTTGGGCAGCTCCATGACGAACGGCACCGCCTCGCCGCGGAACAGGGTTCCCTTGAGGGCAAATGCCGCCAAGATGCCCACCGCAATGCCCAGGAAATACAACCCCACCATGACCAGCGCCGCATGATCCGGGAAGAAAGTCACGGCAAACAGGCTGTAAATGGGGAGCTTGGCCGAGCAGCTCATGAAGGGGGTCAGCAGGATGGTCATCTTGCGGTCCCGCTCGGAGGGCAGGGTGCGGCTTGCCATGACGCCCGGTACCGTGCACCCGAAGCCAATGAGCATCGGCACGATGCTGCGGCCCGAAAGGCCGATGCGGCGCAGCAGCTTATCCATCACAAAGGCCACGCGGGCCATGTAGCCGGTATCTTCCAGCAGCGAGAGGAAGAAGAACAGGGTCACGATGATGGGCAGGAAGCTCAGCACACTGCCCACGCCTGTGAAGATGCCGTCGATGACCAGCGAGTGGACCGCCTCGTTGACGTTCCAGTAGGTCAGGGCATTGTCCACAAAGACGGTCAGGTTCTCGATCCCGATCTCCAGCAGGTTCTGCAGGCCCGCGCCGATGACGCCGAAGGTGAGGTAGAACACCAGCGCCATGATGCCCACAAAGGCCGGGATGGCCGTGTATTTGCCGGTCAGGAACTGGTCGATCCGGCTGCTGCGCACCTGCTCCTTGCTCTGATGCGGCTTCACCACGGTCTGATCCACCAGCTGGTGGATAAAGTGGAACCGCATATCCGCAATGGCGGCGGCACGGTCCAGCCCGCGCTCCTGCTCCATCTGCACGATGATGTGCTCGATCATCTCTTTTTCGTTCTGGTCCAGCTTGAGGGCTTCCTCAATGCGGGCGTCGCCCTCCACCAGCTTGGTGGCCGCGAACCGCACCGGGATGCCGGCCGCTCTGGCGTGATCCTCGATGAGGTGGATGATGCCGTGGATGCAGCGGTGCACCGCGCCGCCGTGGTCCTCCTCGCCGCAGAAGTCGAGCCGGCCCGGACGCTCCTGGTACTTGGCCACATGGATCGCATGGTCCACCAGTTCGTCCACGCCCTCGTTCTTAGCCGCCGAGATGGGCACCACCGGGATGCCCAGCATGGCTTCCATCTGGTTGATGCGGATGGTGCCGCCGTTGCCGCGCACCTCATCCATCATGTTCAGGGCCAGCACCATGGGGGTATCCAGCTCCATGAGCTGCATCGTCAGGTACAGGTTGCGCTCGATGTTGGTCGCGTCCACGATGTTGATGATGCCGGTCGGCTTTTCGCCGATGATGAACTGGCGGGTGACGATCTCCTCGCTGGAATAGGGCGACATCGAGTAGATGCCGGGCAGGTCGGTGACTTCCGTTTCCGGGTGCTCCTTGATGGCACCGCTCTTCCGGTCCACCGTGACGCCGGGGAAGTTGCCCACATGCTGGTTGGAACCGGTGAGCTGGTTGAACAGGGTCGTCTTGCCGCAGTTCTGGTTGCCCGCCAGCGCAAAGGTCAGGGTCTTGCCATCCGGCAGGGGATGCTCGCCCTGTTTGGTGTGGTAGCGTCCGCCTTCGCCCAAACCCGGATGCTCCACCATCTTGTTCTCCCGCCGGGCGGGTGCAGCGGCTGGCGCGGTCACTGCCGGGGTGATCTCGATCTGTGCTGCGTCGTCCAGGCGCAGGGTCAGTTCATAGCCGTGGATCTGCAGCTCCATGGGGTCGCCCATGGGTGCAAACTTCACCAGCGTGACCTTCTCGCCGGGGATCAGCCCCATGTCCAGAAAATGCTGCCGCAGGGCTCCCGCCCCGCCCACTGCGTCAATAACGGCACTTTCGCCGATCTTCAGTTCTTTTAATGTCATGGCCAATGCCTTTCTGTTTCGACAGATTGTTAGCTTATAGAAACAGTTTTAATATATGCTAACTGTCCGGCATTGTCAAGGCAGACAGCGAAAAAAGCCCGCCTCATCCGGTGTGGAGCGGACGAAGCGGGCCTTGCATTTTCGTTGGTTTTTTACTTCACGGTGTGGTAGCCGTCGGGGTTCTTCTGCTGCCAGTTCCAGCTGTCGGCGCACATCTCCTCGATGCCGTACTCAGCCTCCCAGCCCAGCTCACGCTTGGCCTTGGAGGGGTCGGCGTAGCACTCGGCGATGTCGCCGGGACGGCGCGGGTCGATGACATAGGGGATCTTTTTGCCGCAGGCCTTCTCGAAGGCATGGATGACATCCAGCACGCTGTAGCCGTGGCCGGTGCCCAGATTGCAGATGAAGAGGCCGCACTTGGTCTCCAGCTTCTTGATGGCGCAGACATGGCCGCGGGCCAGGTCCACGACGTGGATGTAGTCGCGCACGCCGGTGCCGTCGGGGGTGGGGTAGTCGTTGCCGAAGACGTGGACTTTTTCCAGCTTGCCGATGGCGACCTTGGCGATGTAGGGCATCAGGTTATTGGGAATGCCGTTGGGGTCCTCGCCGATGAGGCCGGACTTGTGGGCACCGATGGGGTTGAAGTAACGGAGCAGGGCCACGTTCAGGGTGGGGTCAGCCTTGCAGACATCGGTCAGGATGCGCTCGGTAAAGGCCTTGGTGGTGCCGTAGGGGTTGGTGGTGGCACCAACGGGGAAATCCTCGGTGATGGGCACAGAGGCGGGGTCGCCGTAGACGGTGGCCGAAGAGCTGAACACGAAGTTGTGGCAGTTGTGGCGGCGCATCACGTCCAGGATGACCAGTGTGCAGTTCAGGTTGTTATAGTAGTATTCGATGGGCTTGGAGACGCTCTCGCCGACGGCCTTGTAGGCGGCGAACTGGATGACGGCGTCGATGTCCGGGCACTCGGTGAAGATCTTCTCCACGTCCTCGTGTTTGGTCATATCCGCATTGTAGAAGCGGAAGTCCTTCCCGGTGATCTGCTTGACGCGGTCGAGCACCACAGGGGAAGCATTGTAGTAGTTGTCTGCCACCACCACATCGTAGCCTGCGTTCAGCAGCTCGATGCAGGTATGGCTGCCAATATAACCGGCACCGCCGGAAACCAGAATTGCCATAGCAAAATACCTCACTTCTCACCGTATTGTGAGCGGGGCGTTTCCCCGTCTCCATCTGCCTAAAGCATACCGCGTTTTGCGGGCAGAATCAAGTATCCATCTTTCTATTCCTCTGGATTTTTGTTGCCTTACAGTTTTTGACTTTTTGATGACGCATGATTTTTCGCATGTTGCCCATGGAGAGAAGCCACCCTTTGTGCAAATAGGAGAAAACCAAAAACAGAGCGTCGGGCCTTCTATGCAGGCCGGACGCTCTGCTGGTTACAGTTTCCCGCACTGTTTGCCGGTGAAGAACCGCAGGGTCGTGTTGGCGCGGAACACTTTTCCGGCCCGCAGGACCGTGGAGGGGAACTCCGGGTGAGAGGGGCTGCAGGGGAAGTGCTGGGTCTCCAGCGCAAAGCCGCCGTATTTCTGCATCGGCACGCCGCCCTTGCCGGGGGCAGGGCAGTCCTGCAGGAAATTGCCGGTGTAGAGCTGCACGCCGGGCTGGGTGGTATAGACCTTCATGCTGATGCCGGTCTTATCGCTGGAAGCCCAGGCGCACAGGCTCTGGCTGGCCCCGCGGCCCCTGTCGATGACAAAGCAGTGGTCATAGCCGCCGCCCACCATGGTGGTCTGGGAAAAGCCGGTGTCGATGTCCCGGCCAATGGGCTTGCCCGCCCGGAAATCCATCGGCGTGCCCGCCACGGGCAGGATATTGCCGGTGGGGCAGGTCTCGTTGTTGCCCTCCAGATAGCGGGACGCATAGATGCGCAGCTTCTGGCCCAGCACATCGCCGCCGCCATCCAGATTGAAGTAGGTGTGGTTGGTCAGGTTGATGATGGTGTCGGCATCAGAGGAGACACGGTAATCCATCCGCAGGGCGTTGTCCTCGGTGAGGATATACCGCACCGAGATCTTCAGATTTCCCGGGAAACCATCCTCTCCATCGGGGCTTTCGGCCTCCAGAAGCAGGGTATCGCCAAAGGCCTTAACCTCATACAGCTTGCGCGGGAAGGTGCCGTGCAGGTGGTTTTTGCCGTTGTTGGCTTCCAGCTGGTAGGTCTTGCCGCCCACGTTGAACACGGCATTCTCGATGCGGTTGGCGTACCGGCCCACGAACGCGCCGCAGCAGGTACTGCCGGACGATTCAAAGTCCTTGACGTAATCGGCGTAGGTGTCGTGGCCCAGCACCACATCCACTGGCCCGCGCTTGGTGGGCACCCAGATATTCTTGATGATACAGCCGTAGTTCAGCACACTGACCGCCAGCCCGCCGGGGTTCGAGATGATGTATTCATTGATCTTTTCGCCGTTTGGAGTCATGCCAAAGGGCTTGGAGAGAAACTGTGCCATAGGGCTCGCCTCCTTTTGTATTTTTTGGGGACAGCACACTCTCTGTTTTATCCTTTATTGTTTTGATTATATCACAATTTTCCCCTTCTGTGTTGGCATTTTTTAAGGGAATCTATCCAATATTTCGAGAGATTTTTTGTAAATTCTGCCCCATAGGCAGAAAAAAGCCCCGGAGGGCCAGGGGTAGGCACTCCGGGGCTTGTATGTCAGATTAGATATTACTGCTGGGGCTTTGCAGTAACCTCATAAGTCATTGCAACTGCAGCGTAAGTCTTTCCATTTACAGTCTTAGCTGCAACACCAATTTTCGTAATTTTGACAGACACACCATATGCACTTGCCATTCCATCCAGCAAATCTTGCATAGTATCCGTACCCTGATTCAGACTTCCAATGTTATCTGCAGTAATTTCCATTACTTCATAGATGCCATTCTGCATTTTGCCATCCTTCATCAGAGGCAATGCCATCGTCATAGAACCCTTACCAGTCGAAATATCTTGCTGGAACTTTTTGTAATCCTCAACGGAGTAGGATTTCCGAGAATCAAAAGTGCCCTTCTCGGTGTCGATCAAATCAATCTTGCTCTCAGCGAGTTTCTTCAGATCCGCGTCATTTACCTGAATACCGGTAGACTGCTTCATTGCTTCAAATGCAGTTTCTTCAACCTGCTGTGCAAAAGACTTGCTGGGAGCCTCCTCGCCGCAAGCGGTGAGCAGTGCCATTGCCATAACGCCGGCCAGCAGAAGAGCGGCCATTTTCTTGAGCATTTTCATTTGTAGAACCTCCAATGTAAAATGATATTTTACCACACAGAAAGCATACCCCTACACCTTCCGTAGTGTGACCTCATTTTACATCTACCCCCCCCCCTGTCAATATTTTTTATTGAATTCCCCAATTTTTGGAGACTGTGCCAAAGCTGCGGCAAATTTTTTAGCAGATTGACAAAAAGCACCCCTCACATGGCTGTGAAGGGTGCTTTGGGGAAGTTTTCTTACTCCGGCTGAGCGGTGTTCTGGGCGATATACTCGGCGGCATCATCGGGGATGTCGTCAAGGTTCTCATCGCCGATATCCACGTTCAGCGGCGGCTTCTTGAAGAGGATGTCATACATCAGGGGCACAACGTACAGGGTCATCAGGGTGGCGTAAGTCAGGCCGAAGATGATGACGATGGCCATACCGCTCATCAGCTGGCTGGCCATATCACCGCTGAACACCAGCTGGAGCATGGCCAGAACGGTGGTCAGGGTGGTCATCAGGATGGGGCGCATTCGTGTTTTGCCGGTGGCGATCAGGGCCGCGCGGCGCTCCATGCCGCCGATGCGCAGCTGGTTGGCGTAATCCACGAACACGATGCCGTTGTTGACGACCGTGCCCATCAGGACGATGAAGCCCATCAGGGAGATCATGGTCAGCTGCTGGCCGGTGAGCAGCAGGCCCAGCAGGCCGCCGGTAAAGGCCAGCGGAATGGTGAACAGAACAATGAAGGGGGAGAGCAGGCTCTGGAACTGGGCCACCATAACAAGGTAGACGAAGGGCAGCGCCAGGAACATCCACTGGCCCATCTGATCCACCACCATGCCGTTGATCTCAGAGCCGCCGCCCATATAGAAGCTGCAGCCCTCGGGCATTTCATCGGATGCGGCAAACTCGTTCAGCTTCTTTTCCAGCGCACGGGTCTCGGTGGTGGTATTGGTTCCCTCCACCGCGTCCGCCGTCACGCTGATATAGCGGGTCTGGTTCTTGCTGGTGATGGAGTCCGGGGCGGAGCCGGTGACCCAGGTGGCCATATCGCCCAGCGTGCAGGTGCCGGTCTCGGTGGTGCCGTCGGCGGCCATGACGGAGGTCGTAAAGGTCATATCCATCATGTTTTCCTTGGTCATGGGGTCCAGATTGTTGCTGATCTGGACGTTCATGGTGGAGCCATCGATGGCAACAGGGGTCTGGGCCGTGGTGGTGGTGGTCAGCTTGGCGGCGATCTGCTGGTAGACCTGCGCCACGGTCAGGCCGTAGGAACGGACCTTATCCCGGTCGATCTGCAGGTTGATGGTGGCATCGCCGCTGCCCAGACCGTTGGTGGCATTGGTAAAGCCGTCCATCTCGTTGACCATATCCACCACCTTCTCGGAGAGGGCAGTCATGGTATCAATGTCGTTGCCGGAGACCTGGACGGTCAGGCCCATATCCAGCTGGCTGGTCAGCTCCTGCATTCCGCTGATCTCAACGGTGGCAGTGCAGTTCTCCACACCGTTCACAGCTTCCTCCAGCGCCTCACGGGCCTGTTCGATCTGCCGGGAGGAGAGGCTCTCGTCCAGCATCACGTTGATCTGGTAGGTGCCGTAGCTGTTGGCGGCTTTCAGCAGGTCGGTGATGGAGAAGGTGAAGAATACAAAGGACAGCAACAGGATAGGATAGAGTGCTTGGTTGTCTATATTCAGCCGGTTCAGCATAAGGATGGCCAGCTTTCCGAGGAAATAACCGGTTGCGGCACCGACAATGAACTGTATGGCAAAAGAGCCCAATATCTGGGGAACTCCCATTCCGGAGGACTGGATGAATTGAATCAGCACGATTGTCAGCATATATGCCATCGGGTCGTTACTACCGCTTTCCAGTTCCAGCATGGGGCGCAGATTATGCTTCAGGTTCATTTTTTGTGAACGCAGAATGGCGAATACAGAGGCTGAGTCGGTAGATGACATGGTGGATGCAAGCAAAAGGGAGGTTATCAATGGCAGGTGGATGTTGGTCCAGCTCATGCCGGACAGCCACCAGATAAATAATCCGGTAAAGAGGGCCGTGAGCAGCACTCCTGCAGTTGACAAAACAATGCCGGGAGTCAATATGGGCTTTATCTCCGTAAACTTGGTGTCCATGCCACCGGAGAACAGAATGATGCTGAGTGCAACCATGCCGATGAACTGTGCTTCCTTGGCGTTGTGGAACTGCAATCCCAATCCGTCACTGCCGAATATCATGCCGACCACGAGGAAGAGCAATAAGGCGGGAACTCCGAAGCGATAGCCGGTCTTACCAACGATGATACTGACGAAAAGCAAAATAGAACCTACGAGTAATATGTTTTCAGCTGTAAATAACATAATTTTTGTGTTATATGGTTTAGAATATGATAGTTTCTGTATCTCAAAGCACAAAGATATGCAATATATTTAACAATTGCAAGCCTGAAAAGTTCAATTGAACTTCAATACGAATGTCGTTTCCTTACCGGGAAGCAGGGAGAGATTGCCGCCTGAAAGTCGCATGATTTGTCGGGATATGCTCAGACCTATACCGCTTCCGCCTTCCTTGGTGGTGAAGAAAGGAATAAAGATATGTTCGGCAATGTCCTGTGGAATGGCAGGACCATTGTTGGATATCTCAATCAGCACTGCTTCTGCTTCGTTGCAATAGGCACGGATGCGGATATGGCCT
>OHUB01000711.1_pt1 | contig 16278 bp, 16 predicted proteins | sample 1579091 | NCBI WGS metagenome assembly OHUB01 (sample SAMEA3879566, study PRJEB24766) | human gut metagenome | biome: human-associated habitat; feature: feces | place: USA | collected 1985/1987
CAAAATTTTTTCTGACTCTGGCCTGTCAATTCTCATATTATAAAAATAAAATATGCATCTTCCCGCGGCTGTCATTTAACACTTCCGAATCTACCTGGTAAATCCTTTTGATCAGCTCCGGAGTGAGTACTTCCTGTGGAGTTCCATATCCTTCCAGCACACCATCTTTCAATACATAAATCTTATCGCAGTATGCCGCCGCAATATTCAGGTCATGGATAGCTGATATTACAGTTACGTTAAGTTTCTTTACCAGTTCCATCAGCATGATCTGATGTGTGATATCCAGATGGTTAGTCGGCTCATCAAGGATCAGTGCAGGTGTCTGCTGTGCAAGTGCTCTTGCCAGAATAACCCTCTGCTGCTCTCCACCTGACAGCGTAGAAAATGTGCGATCCGCAAATGCATCCATCTGTACCGTTTTCAGTGCTTCTTCAACAATCCGGTAATCTTTTGCATTATCCCGTTCCAATGCTTTCTTATGAGGTGCACGTCCCATCAACACGACTTCCCGTACGGTAAAATCAAAGTTGTAGTAATTGTGCTGTGCCACAACTGCCATTTTTCTGGCGGAGCTTTTTACGCTCATGGAATGGAGTTCTTCGCCGTCCAGATAAACGGCACCTGCATCTGGCTTCAGGATACGGTAGATGCATTTTAATAATGTAGATTTTCCGCTTCCGTTTGGTCCGATGATCCCTACCAGTTCCTTATCCTTTGACTCTATGGAAATTCCCTTCAGTATCTGTCTGGCGTGAAATCCAACCTGAATATCTTCTGTAGTGATTTTCATTACTTACTACCTCCAAATCCATAGGATTTCCGCACAAGCAGATAAATAAAGCATGGAGCACCGATAATGGATACCAGCACACCGATGGGCATCTCGGAATTTTTAAGGATCACACGACATGCCACATCACACCAGATCAAGAACGATGCACCAAGCAGTGCACTTAATGGCAATAATCTTCTGTGGTCTGTTCCAAAAAGGATTCTGATCACATGAGGGATCACAAGTCCTACAAAGCCGATCACACCCGCACAATATACTGCAAACCCAATCATTACAGAAGCAACGATCAAATAAAAAGTTCTCAGCCTGTGCAAATCAGTTCCCAGTGTGATCGATACATCATCTCCTAACAGCATCAGATTCAGATTACGATATTGCGTCCAGAAAATAATTACACAGATCAATGTAACAGGAAGCATTACACCTACTCTGCTCCAGCTTGCGCCTGCAAGGCTTCCCATCGTCCACTTCATTACTTCTGTTGCTGCATTTTTGTCATTGGTGATATAGATAACAAAATTGGAAAAAGCAGAACATACCGCACTGACAGCCATTCCGGCAAGGATCAGTTTGGCAGAAGTAGCTTTTCCGCCCATGTTTGCAATGGCAATTACTGCAAAAGAAGTGACCATTGCACCAATAAATGCAGGAACACCAACTGAGTTTCCACCGAGAAATCCACCAACTCCAAGCATGATCGCCAGTGTTGCACCAAGGGATGCACCGGATGAAATACCAAGTACATACGGATCTGCCAGTGGGTTCTGGACAATCGCCTGCATGACTACACCACAGACGGAAAGAGCCATTCCAACTGCCAGAGCCAGCAGGACTCTGGGCAGCCGGATCAGCCACACAACATCGTGAACTGCGCCTTCTGCATAGGCGGACAGGCTTTTGATATGAAACAATTTATATGCAATGACACTGTAAACATCTTTCAGTGACAGATCTGCATTTCCAAAAGTGATTGCTGCAAGAATGGAAAAAATCAAAAATGCCGCAAGCCCGATAAGAACTGCCACATACATAGATGTCCTGAGCACACTGCCTTTTTTTGTCTGTGAAACCTGTTCTTTCACTGTTATGTCCTCAATCAGTCAAGATTCACATCCGGATATAATCCTTTTGCGAAAGTTTCAATACCATCCTGTGTACGTGTTGCACTTGCGTACATTTCACTGAGCATGATCGGATAAACACGACCGTTCTTTACAGCGTCAAGGCTCTGAAGTGCTTCGTCATCCTTGATAACGGCAAGCTGGCTTTCTTTTACAGTTTCCGGATCATCACCTGCATATGGCATGTATACAACAAAAATCACATCAGGGTTTGCTGCAATGATATCTTCTTTTCCTGCTGTAGAAGCATCCGGGTTTGCCAGAGTCGCACCCAGTTGTGTTACCATATCTCCACCAAGGCTCTTTGCACCATAGTTTGTGATATCTTCTCCAAGAGGTTCCAGAACCATTACGCTTGGTTTCTCTTCTACATCTGCTGTTGCTGTAAGAGTTTTATCGATCACTGCCTTTGCATCATCTACGATTGCCTGTGCTTTGTCCTGTACATCAAAAATCTTTCCAAGATTTAAGATGTCTGTAAATTCATTTTCCAGAGTTCTGTCTCCGTCAGGGCGTGTGTTTGTGTTGTAATAAGTGTTGCAGCCTTTGTCGATCCAGTCTGTTACATTTCCGAGATTTTTATCAGAAAACAGGGAGCTCCAGGATAAGATCATGTCTGGCTCCAACATCGTTACAGTCTCAAGGGATGGGGTAAATTCATCAAGATAATTTGTTTTTGAAAATGCATCTTTAAGTTCATCCGGAACTTCATTGTCAAGACCTGCAGTAGCTACCAGACGGTCTTCCAGGCCAAGTGCAAGCATGGTTTCAATGCTTCCCTGATATACAGCAAGGACTTTTTCCGGTGCTTTTTCATAAGTGGTTTCGATTTCGTTTCCATCGTAATCATAGGTTGTGATGGTCAGAGGATATTCTGTCTTTGTACCTTCTGCGTCTGCTGTCTTATCTGCATCTGCTGAATCCTGTGCGTCTGCATCTGCTGCCGGCTGATTGTCCTCTTTGATTGTCTCAGAGTCTGCTCTCTCTGCTGCAAAAGCTGCCGGAGCTGCGGAAACTGCCATAGCTGCTGCCATCATAATTGCCATGATTCTTGTGGATAAATACCTGTTTTTCATTTGACTTCCTCTCTTTTCGTATATGTTATTTACCTGTTCGTGTAACCGAAAAGATGGGACTTCAGAAAAAGTAAAATAGAAGTGATAAAAATAACGGATACTTTTTACGGAAGCTCCTTCTTTACGCTGTCAGGCAGGTTTCCTGACTCACAGATCACAGAAAATTTCCACAAAATAAAAACTGATACAACATCCATGCTTCAGCAGTTCATGAATGTTGTATCAGAAATATTTCCAGATACTCTCTGACAGCCGGATTCCGCCTTCTCACATATTTGTGCAATGACATATTACAATCCCGCTTTTTTTCTGTATACAGTGGCCGCAACCGTTCAGGCATTTCACCTGATTCCCTCTCACATTACCATACACAAAATCTGCATATGATAATGTTCACTTAACAGCTTATTCAATTACGCTGATACAATTTTAGCACACTGCTTTTATAATTACAACCATATTCGAGACACATCAGAATTCTTTCTTCTCCATAAGCCGGACACCAATCCAAAAAGACCCCATATATACAATTACTGTAAATAATACAACTCCGGCCAATACCATTCCCCAGTTCAGTCCATTCAGCCATGCATCGACTGCGTCTGCTGAAAGTCCCATTGTTTTTATCAGAATATAAACTACGGCAAATATAATAGCCCACATGACCATTGCAATATAACGTCCTTTTTCCGCTCCAAAATGTATTACAAGCGGGAGCGATACCGCCAGCATAAGAAGTGCCAGTGGAATGTATATCAGGCTGCCAATGATAGTCTCACTCAGACACCCCTGAAGTTCTGCCACACCTTTGCAGATTACTCCCGTTATCGTTGCAATTCCCCACGCTACAGCCGTAAGCCCTGCTCCCAGCAGATATTTTTCCGCCACATACTGTTTTCTGGTAACCGGCAAGGTCATAAGAAACGCAAGACCATTATCAAACTCATCATAACTTATAGTCGTAATGGCAAAAATTGCTGTGACAATCGTAAAATATCCTGTAGCAAAACTGACACTCCCGCTTCCTGCCAGATTCAGGATGACTTCCATTACAACAACCAGGATAAAAAACTGTTTCTGCTGTTTCATCAGTTCTATATCCTTTACAAATAATCCCTTCATACCTGTTCCTCCATCATCACTACCAGATCATCAATCTTTCCATTCTCAATTACAACATCCGGATAATTTTCCATATAAAATTGTTTCTGGTTTGTCAGACACCTGTATCCATAAGCTTCTTTCCGGATCTTAATAAGGTATTGCTGATCCAGTTTTTCGTACTCTTCTTCTGCAACTTTAAGAACTGCATAATCTGACAGCAGTACATCTGTATCCTCATGAAGGATAATTTTTCCGGCATGGATCATATAAAAATCGTCACAAAGACTCTCCAGATCTGATGAAATATGTGAACTGATCAGAATAGAACTGCTTTCATTTTCTTCCATATATTCTCTCAGCATGTTCAGCACTTCATCCCTGGCTATCACATCCAGACCAACTGTGGGCTCATCCAGAATCAGCAGTTCTGCCTTATGGCTTAATGCTGCCAGTACTTTAAACTTTGCTTTCATACCAGTGGAAAATTCTTTGATTTTCTTGTCTGTGGGCAGATTGAATCTTCTGCACTGCTGCAGGAATTTCTCTCTGTCAAAATCCGGATATATGCTTTTCATAATATTGGCCACGCCCGCTGCTGTCAGATACATACTGAAGCCTGAATCTGCAAAAACAACTCCCAGTTTCTGCTTATCCTCCGGCTTAAGCTCTTCTGCCTTTTTCCCAAAGACCTCTATCTCTCCGCCATCCGGATGAATCAGGCCAAGCAAAGCTTTAAATGTGGTGGATTTCCCGGAACCATTTCTTCCAATAAGTCCTGTAATCATCCCAGGCTGTACTTCCATAGAACAGTCCAGCGAAAAACCTCTGTAATGTTTCTGCAAATGACTGATTTTCAACATGTCTTAGTCCTCCATGATCATTTCAAAAAGATTTCTGATTTCCTCATCGTTCAGTCCACATCTTCTGCCCTTCATGATCGCCTGCTCCAGATCATGTTCTACTTCTTTGAGCTGTTCTTCCCTCATCAGGTTTTTATTTGTGGCTGCAACGTAGGTTCCTTTTCCATGAACAGTGACGGTAAATCCCTCTTCTTCCAGATTGTCGTAGGCTTTCTTCACAGTCAGGGCACTGATCTTCAGTTCCTTTGACAAACTGCGTACTGAAGGTAATACAGTGTCCGGCTGTAACTCTCCTCTGATAATCGCAGACTTAATCTGGTCTATGATCTGTTCATAAATAGGTACCATGGATGAATTATTGATTATTATATGCATATGTTTCTCCTCCATCTGCAAACAGTATATAACAGTGCATAACTGTTGTCAACTGTTTTATACTGTTATACTTTATATTTTATCAAACGAGTCTGCCTGCCCCTGTTCACTGATAACATCTCACTTCGATTTGCAGACTAAAAACATTTCTACAGACAAAAAGAAAGATGGATTCGGTTATAAAATTTTCCAAATCTATCTTTCTTCTTATCAGATTCTTAATCCACATTGCTACGTATCTCTACACCGAATAACTGCTCTGCAGGGAACTCACTTAATTCGGTTAAAGAATTGTTTTTAATTTGTTTTTATGTAATGGTTTTTTCTCTGTTTTCTACTCTGCCAAATACGCCTTCAGTTTCTCCATATCAGCTTTCATCACTCTCCGTCCCACCTCATAAATCTCCTTTAAATGGGCGGGATCACGCTCAACCGGTTTGGCACTGATGTCTCTGTCCGGGCGGATAACATGGATCCTGCCCTCTTTTTCCAGATATGCGATTTTATCCAGCATACGATTATACTGAATATGACGTTCATCCAGAAGCTTTACAAGCTCCGGATACTCCCTGAACTTCAGTCTGAGCAGCGGCATCAGCTTATTATGTTCTTTTCTGTATCCCGGATGGCGAGTACATACTACCACATTTTTCTCATAACCCTGTGAAAGCATCCAGTTTACAGGAATCGGATCTGAGATACCACCGTCCAGATACATTCTTCCATTCAGCTTTACCGGTCTGGCGGCCAGTGGCAGGGAAGCTGATGCACGCATCCATTCCACATCCAGCCTGTCTCCCATTCTGCATTCCTGATAGCAGGGTTTTCCTGTTTCAATATCTGTACATACAACCGTAAACTTCATGGGTGATCTGGCAAATGTCTCTGTGTCAAAAACATCCAGCTTCCAGGGCACCTCCCCATATGCAAAATCTTTGCTGTAAAGATCGCCGGTAGTGATCCAGCTTTTCAATCCCATATATCGTTTATCCTTGCAGAATCTGGTATTATAACGAAGGGTTCGTCCAATCTGGCGGGACTTATAATTACATCCAAAAATTGCACCGGCGGAAACGCCAACTGTAGAATCTGCATAAATCCCCTGCTCCATCAGCTCATCCAGAACTCCGGCTGTATACAGTCCCCGCATACCTCCACCTTCCAGAACCATTCCGAGGCCTTTCTTTTTATTGTCTTCCATAGCTATTCTCACTTTTCACTTTCTTTCACATATTCATTTCGGATTGCAAATCCATGATCCATAGGGCCACTTCCCTTTCCCAGGTCAAGCATTGCCGCCAGTGCTCCTGAAATATACTGTTTGGAACGTTTTACAGCAGTCTGCAGGTCATATCCCTTTGCAAGATTGGAAGCAATGGCACTGCTCAACGTACAGCCTGTTCCATGTGTGTTTGGATTATCGATACGCTTTCCTTCAAACCAGCAATATTTTCCATCATAGTAAAGCAGATCATTTGCATCATTAATGCTGTGTCCGCCTTTGCAAAGTACTGCACAATGATATGTCTCAGAAATCTTTCCGGCAGCCTCTATCATTTCCTCTGCATTGGTCACTGACATTTCAACCAGAACCTCTGCCTCCGGAATATTCGGAGTAAGCACATCAGCCAGTGGAAACAGTTCCTGCTTCAATATCTCCACTGCATCATCACTGATCAGCTTGGCACCGCTTGTTGCAACCATAACAGGATCCACAACAATGTTTTCCGCTTTATATTGTTTCAGTTTCTCTGCTATTACATGAATCAGATCTTTATCTGATACCATTCCGATTTTTACCGCATCCGGATAAATATCCTGAAAAACAGAATCCAGTTCCTGCCCCAGAAATTCCGGTGTTACATTTAATATTGCCTGTACACCGGTTGTATTCTGTGCAGTTAATGCGGTAATGGCACTCATTGCATATACACCATTTGTGATCATTGTCTTAATATCTGCCTGGATTCCGGCGCCTCCGCTGGAATCACTTCCTGCGATCGTCAGTGCAGTTCTCATAATTGTCTTCCTCTCATTTCTTCTATAATACAATCTTATCTACTGCCTCTTTCAGTTCTTCTGCTGCTTCTTTAATGTTATTCTGAGCATAAATGGCACTGATCACTGCCACACCGCAAATCCCTGTTCCCTTTAGCTGAGATATATTTTCTGCTGTGATCCCTCCGATTGCCACCACAGGGATAGATACCGCTTCACAGATTGCCTTCAGTGTTTCATGGGGAAGTTCTGCCGCATCTGCTTTTGAACCGGTTGCAAATACTGCACCCACCCCCAGATAATCTGCACCACGCTCCTGTGCAAGCAATGCCTGCTCTACCGTTCGTGCCGAAACTCCCAGGATTTTATCCGGTCCAAGTTTCTCACGCACAGCACCTGCTTCCATATCACTCTGCCCTACATGAACACCATCTGCATTCATCTTCAAAGCAATTTCCACATTGTCATTTATGATCAGAGGTACCTTATAATCTCTGCATAATTCCTGAAGTTCAGCTGCTTCCTGCAGGAAAGTTTCATCATCTGAATTTTTATCTCTGAGCTGCAGAAAGGTTACGCCTCCATCCAGACTCTCCTTTACCACTTCCTTAAGGCTCCGCCCATTAAGCCAGTGACGATCCGTTATTGCGTATAAGCGCATTTTCTCTTTATCGAATTTCATGTTTCACTCCTCTTTTCTCCTCTTTTCTACTCTTATCTACAGCAATTTACCCCAAAAGTTCTGCTGCAATTTTCTCCAGCTCATCTCTGATCTTAATGTGCTGCGGACATACTTCTTCGCACTTACCACATTTCACACATTCATTGGCAGATTTCCTGCCATGTTTGCCTACCAGCCATTCTTCCTGATGAAGTGCCTGATCTTTGCTTCCGTATAAGGTCAGATAATTCATTGCTGTAAAGGAACCGGAAACTCCGATTTCCATCGGACAGACTTTCGCACAGTAATTACAGGTTGTACATGGGATCAGCGGAATTTTCTTTAATTCTTCCTGTGCCTTTTTCAGAGTTTCCTGTTCTTTCTCTGTCAGTCCGTTGAAATCCTTCATATAAGAAAGATTGTCCTGCATCTGCTCGACATTGCTCATACCGGACAGAACAGTGATCACGCCTTCCAGATTTGCAGCAAAACGGATTGCCCAGGATGCTGCGGAAGATTCCGGTTCTGCTGCTTTCAGGATTTCTTCCACACTCTTCGGAGGAGTTGCAAGCATACCGCCTTTCACAGGCTCCATAATTACAATAGGTTTGCCATGTTTACGTGCCACTTCATAACATCCTCTGGCCTGGATTGCCGGATTTTCCCAGTCAGCGTAGTTGATCTGAAGCTGTACAAATTCCATTTCCGGATGTGCGTTCAGGATTGCATCCAGTTCTTCCGGTGTGGAATGGAAAGAGAAACCTGCATGTTTGATCAGACCCTGTGCTTTTTTCTCCTGCACCCAGTCCCAGAGACCAAAATCGTCGAAGTATCTGGTACGCGCTTCTCCGAGATTATGTAACAGATAAAAGTCGAAATATCCTGCTCCTGTCTGTTTCAGAGAAATGTCAAACTGTGCAGTTGCTTCTTCTCTTGTCTTGCAGTTGATCCATGCTGCGTTCTTTGTAGCAAGCTGGAATTTCTCTCTCGGATAACGCTCTACCAGTGCCTGGCGGATGGCATCCTCGCTGCCTGCATAGGCCCAGGCTGTATCAAAATAAGTAAATCCTGCATCCATAAACAGGTCTACCATCTTTTTGGTCTGCTCAATATCGATCACGTCGCCTTCCAATTTCGGCAGACGCATCAGGCCAAATCCAAGTTTCTTGATGTTTTCTCTTAAATAAGCCATGTGAAGACCTCCTTATTTTCTGAGATTACCAGAATACGATTTCCACTCATATTCCGGTTAACTATTCTATTATAGCGGAAAATTTTATCAATTTCCATTGCATGTCTGTAAAAAATCTCTTATATACCTTTCCCATATCCCAATGTGATGGTATCGCATACTGGCATTCCCCTACATTATCATAATTTCCTGATTTTATTTTTTCAATGATCTATGACCACACTCCAATGCATTATTCTCCCGTATCTCCCATTTTGGACAATATTCTACATCATAAAAATAATACCTCAAATATAAGAAAAACTTCTCCTAAGCAGATTTCAGATTATTTACTCAATCCACTTAGAAGAAGTTATAAGTTTTCTTACATACTGATAATTCCCAAAACGTTTGCAATAGAACTCAGCAAAATAATGATCAGACAAATCGTTGCAAAGTATTTGATAAATACTCTGTACAGTTTCTTTCTGCGGAATGGAGAAGACTGTTCAATTTCTTTTTCCATTCCATCAATACCAACAACACGAAGAATCAGAATACAGGTTGCAAGTGCTGCCAACGGCATCATTACTGAGTTTGTCATAAAATCGAAGAAATCAAGGAAGTTCATTCCAAAGATACGAATGAAATCCAGAAGTCCATATCCCATGGAAGATGCGGTTCCAAGTACAATCATGATCACAACCATCAGACCGCAGCATTTCTTACGGCTCCAGTGAAGTTCGTCCATGAATGTGGAAACACTGGTTTCCATCAGGGAAACTGCACTTGTCAGAGCTGCAAGTAATACAAGTATGAAGAATACGATTCCTGTTGCAGTACCAAATCCCATACTTGCAAATACTTTTGGCAATGTGATAAACATCAGAGATGGTCCTGCCTGAAGTGTTTCAGGATTTCCACCGGAGAATGCAAATACCGCCGGAATAATCATCAGTCCCGCAAGGATTGCGATACCTGTATCGAAAATCTCAACCTGTGTGGTAGATCTCTCGATATCCATATCTTTACGGACATAGGAACCGTAAGTATAGAGGATTCCCATTGCAATGGACAAAGAATAAAACATCTGTCCCATCGCTGCTACTACTGTCATCCAGGAGAAATTTTTCACATTCGGGATCAGGAAATATTTCACACCTTCAACAGCGCCCGGACGTGTGACAGAATAGATTGTAACTACGACTGCCAGAACTACCAGAACCGGCATCATGATCTTTGACATTCTCTCTACACCGTTCTGTACACCACCGAGAATGATGATGAATACAAGCGCCGCAAATACCAGAAACCAGAGTTCCACCTGCCAGGAATCGGAAATAAAGTTTCCAAAATATCCGTCTTCCGCTACTGCCTGGACATTTCCTTTGAAATATTCCACAAGATACTTAATTACCCATCCGCCAATCGTACTGTAATAAGGAACGATCAGCATTGGAATCACTGCATTTAACCATCCGCCGATTTTGAATGATTTCGTTTTTCCAAAATGCTCAAATGCACCTACCGGACTCTTTCTGGTCATTCGTCCAAGGGCTGTTTCTGACATGATCAGTACATAACCAAATGACGCTGTCAGAAGAATATAGATCAGCAGGAAAATTCCGCCTCCATATTTCGCTGCAAGATATGGAAATCTCCAGATATTTCCCAGTCCTACTGCAGAACCTGCAACTGCCAGCACATAACCAATCCTTCCGGAAAAGCTTCCTCTGTTATGGTTATGTGCAGAATTGTTTTCTTTTTTCATTATACACCTCACCTCGTTACAAAAACCTCCCATAGGATTTCTCCCATGGGAGGTCTGCTAGTTTTTTACTGATTCTATAGTATCAAAAAGATGCGGGAATGTCAAAGATTAATATAAAGAAAACCCCGGAAATATAATATTTCCAGGGTTTGATATATTCGTTGAAATTGTCTCTCTCGAAACAGCAAATTATCGTTTGGAGAACTGTGGTGCTCTACGAGCTGCTTTGAGACCGTATTTCTTACGTTCTTTCATACGTGGGTCACGAGTTAAGAATCCAGCAGCTTTCAGAACTGGTCTGTAGTCGTTGTCTGCCTGAAGAAGGGCTCTTGCAACACCATGTCTGATGGCACCAGCCTGTCCTGTGTATCCACCGCCATGAACGTTAACTAATACGTCAAATTTGCCTTCTGTTTCTGTTGCAGCTAAAGGCTGACGAACGATAACTTTCAGTGTATCTAATCCAAAATATTCATCGATATCTCTTTTATTGATTGTGATCTTACCGGTTCCAGGTACAAGATAAACTCTTGCGATTGATTTTTTTCTTCTTCCTGTTCCGTAGAATTTTGCGCTAGCCAATGTTTTCTACCTCCTAATTAAAATGTTAAAGCTTCTGGTTTCTGAGCTTCATGTTTGTGTTCCGGTCCTGCATATACGAAAAGTTTTGTGTACATGCTTCTTCCTAAAGGTCCTTTTGGAAGCATACCTTTAACTGCGAGCTCGATAACTCTCTCAGGTTTCTTTGCTAACATTTCTTTTAATGTGGTTTCTTTCATTCCACCAACATAGTCGGAGTGGTTATAATAAATCTTCTGCTCAAGCTTCTTGCCTGTAACTTTGATCTTATCAGCGTTTACAACGATTACATAATCTCCTGTGTCAACGTGCGGTGTAAACTGAGGTTTGTTCTTTCCTCTTAAAACACTTGCAACACCGGAAGCCAGACGTCCCAGAGTGCAACCCTCTGCGTCAACTACATACCATTTTCTTTCGATTTTATCTGGATTAGCCATATAAGTCTGCATGGTCCTACCTCCTGTTATTTATCAACGATAATGTTTCTCAAACCGCGGTACTTCCGCGAAAAAAAGTAAATGGAAACGCGGGTGCAAAATAAATCGCGGAAATGTCCGAAACCGCTGATAAAATGCCGTCGCCGGGGCTATTGGCTCTAGCATCTTCGCACTACGTCACATTGAGTTATTATATTATAAGGCACCTTGCCTGTCAACTGTTTTTTGCTTTAATTTTCAACAAAATTCACCGTATTTCCTTCATCCCTGTTGTGCCTTATTGATCATCTGCTTTCCACTGACCGGGATCAGGATTTTCAGCTCAAACCAGTTATCCTTCTGGCAGGCTACTGTGGAACCGCCATACTTCTCCACCGTTGCACAAATACTCTTCATCCCGTAACCGTGAAGCCTTTTATCCTTCTTTGTAGTCACAGGCATTCCATTTCGAAACTGGATCTTCTCGTCACAGTAATTCTCCGTGCGAATCCGCACAAACTGCTTTTCCCTGGAAACATACAGCCAGATCAGACGTTTTTCCTTCTCCTTCTGCCTGCTGACGCTTTCAATGGCATTATCCAGCATATTTCCGAACAGGGCACTGATATCCATATCCTCCATAAAAGACAGGCTCTGTCCTTCCATGATCACCTTCAGCTCGATCTCTCTTTTCTGGCATACCATGGATTTATTTGTGAGAACCGCATCCAGGATCTGATTTCCGGTTTTGTTCTGTGTCTCATAGACCTTGATCTCGTGTTCCATCTGATCCAGATATTCTCTGGACTTTCCGGTATCTTCCTGGCTTCTCAGAAGATTGATCTGGTGCTTCAGATCATGATATTTCTGGTTAACCACATCAATGCTCTCTCTGGACAGCTGATAATTTTTGTACTGCATCTCCATAATATTCCGAAGAGCATCTTTTTCCAGGCGCATCTGCATCTCTTTTACCTGGATATGATAGGCATACAGCACAGCCATACCGCTTAGGTCCACCAAAGTACGGATAATAAAGATATCCATGACAAAACGTCCGCTGAACAGTCCGTTCTGATCCAGATAACTCAAATTACTCATTCCGAAAACCGAAGCCGCTACAATGACAACAACCAAAAACTCCCGTCTTGTTACATTCAGCTCCTCGATATCCTTCTTCAGATAGCGCTCCATCAGAAACAGGATTCCGAAAAGCGCCCCGTAGACAGCCCCCATGATCACCCATTCCCACCAGAATCCACATCCGGTAAGATCATGGATATAATAAAAGATCTGCCAGCACAGCGAAGCCGCAAACTCTCCGTTGATAAAAGCCTTCACACAGAAAAAGCCTGCCTCCCGTGCCGTGAACCGATTACATATATAAATATAAAAATAGATCAGAGCGATGATCACTACCATCGCCGGAATAAACAGCGCGTTTCTCACCCCATGTGTCCATGTCATAAATAATAAAAGGAGGACAAACTGAACACAGCTTACCGCACCCAGCTTCCATCCCTTTAATTTTTTCTCATTGGAGCCTGCGATCACAAACTCGGACATGGCATAAGCTATGGCATAGTAATAACCGGGTGTGTTCAACACCTCTCCTGCATTCATTTGCCCACCTCATTCAAATATTCATTTAACGCGTCAAGGAAAGGCTTCCGTCTGCTGCGACTGACCTGGATCACGTCGCCGTTCACGCATACGTCACTTCCCACATAATTCTCCACATATTCCAGATTTACAAGATAGCACCGGTTGCACCGGGAAAATTTCACCGGATCAAACTGGCTGTCCGCATCCTTCATGCTTCCCTTGGTACTGTATTCCCCTTCCGTTGTATGATAGATCAGAAGATGATCCTGCACCTCCACATAACAGATCTTCGATACATCCAGCTTCTGTTTTCCACCCTTCAGGGAAATGGTGATATACTCTCTGGCCGAAGTCTTCAGCCTGGAAAGCGCCCTTCCCATACTTTCCGAAAAAGAAAACCAGGAGATCGGCTTCAGCATGTAATCCAACGCATTGACCTTATATCCCTGTATGGCATACTGTGGGGCATTGGTGATAAAAATGATCTCCACATCCTTATCCAGCTCCCGGATCTTCTCCGCCGCCTTCATCCCATTCATAAAAGCCATCTCAATATCCATAAGGAGAAGATCATAGTCAGCAGAATATCCTGTAACGATATCCTCGCCATCCTGAAATTCCTCAATGGAAAATTTCAGATTCTGTTCTTTTTCGTATCTGTGGAGACAGTCCAGAAGCGCCCTTCTGTCCTGCCCACTGTCTTCTACTACCGCAATACGGACCATAGCTGCCTTCACCCCCATGAAAACTACATTTCACATGAGTTCAGTATACCAAGAAAGCAGCTTTGAAACAACAGTAAAATCAGTCTTCTTCCCAGGTTCCGCCTGCTGCCAGCACTGCTTTTTTCTGATTTTCCTTAATGATCCTGTGATCTTCCTCGATGTGTTTTTCCACATCCAGTCTGCTCATCATAAATACAATGATGGCAAAAGTGATCACTTCCATTCCAAGGAACGCAAAAGCAAGGACGTTTTCCACACCGCCCATCTGACGGTATACGATATTTCCTGTATGATCAGCCACATTACTGATAACCGTAAGTGTTGACGGATCACAGGCAACTCCTGTGTTGGTATAGCCTGCAAAAGTAAGCAGGCCGTTAATGATACCGGTACAGATTCCGGTGAGGCCTACCATGATGGAGCCATATACAGACATGGTAAATCCATCGCTCCGGAAACCGTTTTTCGCTTCCAGATGATCAAGAACATCGGACAGCAGTGCCATTGTCACATACATAGCCGGAATGCTTCCGATTCCCTTCAGAATCATTCCCACACAGACCAGCACAAAGCTGTGTACATTGATAAAGCATACCAGACCGCCGATAACCGAGAAACATAAACCAAGGACAACGGCCCGCTTCTTTCCAAGCTTGTTTGCGATCGGCCATGCCACGAACATACCTACCGCTGTGGGAAGTCCGCCGATCAATCCCAGAGTTGACATCAAGGTTCCTGATGTCTGCTCCGGATTTGCGGAATTGATCACGCTGTCAAACATCCATCTGGCATAAAAGCTCATGGAACTGTTTTTGACTAGCTGTCCCATCTGGAACAGAAGAAAATAGAGAATGATGATCCACCAGTATTTGTTGCGGATACATCCCTGCACCTGTTTTTTCAGCGGGATCTTTTCTTCCTTTATGTTCAGATTGATGTTCTCTTCCGTAATACGTTCTCTTGTAAAATAATATTCCAGAAGGATACCCAAGAAACAGAAGAGACACAAAACGATGGAAATGATCCTCCAGTGTGAATAGCTTGCCGCAACATCGATTTCACCGTTATCCGACACAAAAAGATAACTCTGAAGAAGAATCGGAACGATAATGCTGGCACCGATTCCCGCAGAAGCAACCATAGCCGCATTGGAAAATGTGGCAAGCATACCTCTCTGGGAGGAATCTCTCGTAGAAAGCGCTACCATGGAGCTGTGTGCCGTATAAAAGCATGGATATGCAAGCGCATAGTACAGGTTGTAGGACACTGCGATCCAGATCATCTGTACAGCTCCGCTCTGATCTGTCGGAGTCATGAACAGAAGGATCACTGCAACTACGATCATTGGTGCGGAAAGCAGCATATACGGTCTTGCTTTTCCCTGGGAAGTCCTGGTATTGTCGATCCATCTTCCGATCAGAAGATTTCCCAGTACGACAAAGATTACGGATACCACCGGAAGCATGGTCGCAAACACGCCAAACTTCGTCCAGCCGAGAACATCCACATAGTAACGGTTCAAATAAGCACCAAAAATAGAGTTTGCAAGCATGGCGCAAAAAGGTGCCAGAAAATATCCGATGATCATCTCCGGAATCTTTACATTCTCTGATTTTATTTTCGTGTGAAAAATTGGATTTTCCACAATTTTAGTGATTTTCACAGATATTTTCCTCCTACTTCAGATCAAATGCGTGGAAATCAAAGGAGCCTTTTCCCTCATAGCAGAAAAACAGTGCTTCTTTTTTTCCGAGGCCCGCAAGCTTTGCGGAAAAGTTTTTCCGTTCTCTCCCTGCCTTTACCTGAATGGAAGCTACCGGTTTTCCGTTCTCTTCGGTTCTTATATAAACGGTTCCTCTGGCATTTCCGCAGATATTGATACGAATCTCTTTCGTCTCTGACAGGTCAAAATATTTGTACCCTGCCACAGCCCCATCGCACATATGCGCTACATACTGGTCCTCGCCGGATTCCCTGTCTCCGCCCTTCTGGGTAAGATAAGGATGGCCCATTTTCGGAT
>OHUB01000721.1_pt1 | contig 16049 bp, 9 predicted proteins | sample 1579091 | NCBI WGS metagenome assembly OHUB01 (sample SAMEA3879566, study PRJEB24766) | human gut metagenome | biome: human-associated habitat; feature: feces | place: USA | collected 1985/1987
TTCTTCCGTATTCAGAAGAATCACCTGATGTACCGGTACGCTCTGACTGCCCAGTTTATCCAATAATGTAAATAATTCTTTTCCCGGCTTATACAGGGGAATGATCACATCTATCTCCATGTCAGATCGCTCCTCACTTTTCCAATCTCTGGTTCATTATACTTTAACTCTTATTGCGGCACAAGCCTTTTCCTACTGTCCAAGAGGATTATAACCTTCTGGGTAATGCACAAGGGAGCCCCGGCAGATTCCGGAAGACTCCCTTGTATTCCTGTTGCTTTACTCTATACACTGTTTCTTACTTATTCATATAAGGTGATGTGTCAGATTCAATCTTATTGCTGTATTCCTTCACGTTGCTGGTTACGGAATAGTTGGCATCATCAAACAGGAACTGATGCAGCCATACTACATTGCTTTCGAGATTTACCGGAATAACACAGCTTCCCTTTGCACCGATATTGCCGGTGTCACGCATGGTCTCTTCGGGGAAACCTCCTTCGTCCACTATGCGATAATTTGAAATATTGCTCAGCAGATCCAGGATGTCCTTGGAATCCAGACTGGTGTAAATGTCGTCGATGGCACTGTTGAATACCTTGGACAATGTTGCATAATCTGCTTTCTTTGCCTGATCTTCGATTGCCTGAATGACTTCACGCTGACGGGCAGCACGCTTAAAGTCGTTACCAGCGGTATAACGGATACGGCAGTAAGCAGTAGCCTGCAGACCATTCAACAGCTGCATACCGGTCTCAGTTACCGGTGTATAATCGCATTTCAAAACTTCTGCAATACCGATCTGATAGTTGTTGATATGCTTGATCTCCTCAGAGTCCACATCAATATAGATACCGCCCAGACCGTCGATCACTTCGCTCAGTCCTTTATAGCCTACGGTCACAAAGTTCGTAATATCCATATCCAGATTCATGTTCAGCATCTTAACCGCCTGCTCTGCTCCGCCATAGGAATAAGCGGCATTGCATTTCTGGTAGGAATCCGTACCGATATTCAGGTACGTATCACGATATACGCTGACCAGTTTGATATCACCGGTATCCATGTTGATGCTGGCGATCATGATACTATCGCTTCGGCTGCCCTTGTACAGCTGGCTGTCCTTCGTCGCATCCACACCGAACAGTGCAATGTTCATATACCCCTTCATTGCTTCGTCCTGTTGTACTTCTTCCGGAATCCGAAGCTCTTCCGTCTCTAATACCGTTACCTTGGGGCCTTCATTATTTGTGTGGGTCATTACCAGATACAATACTGCTACCATGAACAGGATCACTACGATCTCTACGCCAAAGATGATAACCTTTCTTCTCTTCTTGGCTGCACGCTGTTTGGCAGACATTCTCTTCTGTCCGTTCGCAGCTCCGGTTCTCTGTCCACTGCCGGCAGGTCTCTGACCGCTTCCGGCGGGTCTCTGTCCTGTAGGTCTCTGTGCGCTTCCGGAAGGTTTTCTTCCGCTTCCGGCAGGTCTCTGACCATTGCCGCCATTGTAGTTAGAATTTGTTGCCATCTTGTCTTCTCCTTGTGTTAATAAGCATTTTTATTGATAAATCCTGTAAAAAATGTCATAAGAATGATCTTAATGTCAAACCCGAGGGTCCAGTTCTCAATGTAATAAATATCATACTCGATCCGCTTCTTGATGGAAGAATCACCACGCAGACCGTTGACCTGTGCCCATCCCGTGAGACCCGGCCTCACCTGATGTTTTACCATATAACGCGGGATCTCCTCCCGGAATTTTTCCACAAAGAAAGGTCGCTCCGGCCTCGGTCCGACCAGGCTCATATCTCCTTTTAAGATGTTAAAGAGCTGTGGAAGCTCATCAATGCTGGTATGGCGCATGAATTTTCCAAATCCCGTCACACGCGGGTCATTCTTCACGGTCCATGCCTTCTTTTCTTTCTCCTCCGTCTGAACTTCCATCGAACGGAACTTGTACATTTCAAACGGTTTGTTGTGCAGTCCGACGCGTGTCTGACGGTAGATCAGCGGTCCCGGTGAGGTCAGCTTGATCATGATGCAGGAAAACAGCATCACCGGTGAGAACAGAATGATCGCCACGAGCGCGCCGAAAATATCCACAATCCGTTTCAGCATCGCGTTGAACGTGTTGGAAAGCGGCACATAGCGGATATTGACGACAGGAAGTCCCTGCAGGTCTTCTGTGTACGGCTTTGTCGGAATGATGTTGTGGTAATCCGGCACAAACTGGGTATGTACGCCGGATTTTTCACACATGGCAACGATCTCCTCCAGGCGGAAGTATTCGTTCAGGCCAAGGGTAATGGCAATTTCATCCAGTTTGTTTTCCGGCAGAATGACTGAAAGATTGTTGATTCTTCCAAGAACCTTGATACCGCGGTACATCGTTCCCGCTTTGACATGGTCATCAAGGATTCCGCGGACGAGATAGCCCCACTCCGGGTTTGCAATGATCCGGTCAATGTATTCCTCGGTCGCACGGCTGTAGCCGACCATCAGAATCTGCTTCTGGTTGCGGCCGTGTTTCCACATATTGCTTAAGATATAGTGGATCAGATTTCTTACGATCGTTTCCAGTGTCACATTCAGCACAAAGAAGATGCAGAGCATACCACGGGAAAAGTGAACCTGGCGCACCATGTAAAGGCTGGCCAGCCAGACCAGAAATCCAACCGTATTCGCTTTTAAGATATTGGCAAATTCCAGACGTCTTCCCTGAAAACGCTTGGATGCATAGAGATTGAATGCATAGTAAAGCAGCAGATAGCCGGGCACGATATAGAGCAGTGCCATCATATACGTCGCCGGCGGCAGAATTCCCCTCTCCGGATGATTATTCATAACGCCCAGCCGCACATAGCAGTACCAGGACAGTACATAGGAAAGTGCGAGCACCAGGGCATCGATCAGAACGTGCATCCGGTCAAAATATTTCTGATTATCGTTGATCAAATTCGTTCACCTTATCTGTTTTTTTCGGGATTTAAAAATTCCCTACCCCTAACTATACAATAAGTTCCAAAAAAGAGCAATCATATTTTTCTAACATTCTTCTTATTTCCGTAAACTTTTTAACTTTTTCGTAATCTTTTGAAAGAATCCTTATGCCCTCTCCAGAAATCTCCGGAACACATTGATAAAAAGCTCCCATTCGATGACAAAATACGTGCCGAGGCGCTTCCACTCGAAACGGATCTTTTTTGCTCTGTTTTCCGGCTTCCGGCAGATGAAAAAACCATTCTTGATTCCTGCCAGATATTCTTTTCCGTATCCCTTCGATGCAAAAAAGACCAGTTTTGCCGAAAAACCGAGGATAAAGACCGGCAGGTTAAGCAAAATCTGTAAAACCGGCATATTTTTATAGATCAGATAAATATTGTTCCTGGAAGAATAACGGATTTTAAAGAGGTTATACCGGGAGCCGCTCGTTCCGCTTCCGACGTGGTAAACCTTCGCGGACGGCTCATACCAGTTCTCGTAGCCCAAAAGCCGCGCACGATAGCCGATGTCGGTATCTTCCAGATAAGCGAAATGTTCTTCGTCAAAAAGTCCGGTCTTTTCCAGAAATTCCCGGCGGTAGATTGCTGCTCCGGCGCAGGCCGCAAAAATCCGGTCGGACGTTTCAAATTCACTGACCGGTTTTCCTTTTCCTCTTGCGAATGCCCATCCAAGCATATTATAGTAATTTCCCGCATCGTCGATTTTATCACGCTCCTGATAGGAAATCAGCTTTGCGCTGCATGCAAACGCATTCTTTCTTTTACAGATTCCCTCATAAAGGCGCTCGACAAAGTCCGGGAACACTTCGGTGTCGTTGTTTAAAAGGATCACATACGGCTCCTTCGACTGGCGGATGCCTTCGTTGACCGCACGGCTGAAGCCATAGTTATCATCAAGCTGGATGATTTTCGTCTCCGGGTAGTGTTCCCGCAGAAACGCACAGCTCTCATCCTGTGAACCATTGTCCACGAAATATGTGGTAAATTCCGTAAAGGTCTGCTTTGCAAGCGCTGCAAAGCACGTCTCCAGATACCGGTATCCATTATAATTTGGTATTACAACTGCTACTTTATCCATGGTTTTACTCCCCTGCCGTCGGCACGCAGTCCATAGTTCCACGATGCCAGCGTTAAATTTGGATTGTAGCAGGGATCTCCTGCCTTTAACAGCCCAATCCAGCGGCTGCGCATAAATTCGATTTCCGACTGGAAGCGTCATCCTCTGCTCCCCTGGATTTCGATTCATAATGGTACAACTCCACGTGCGGATTGTATACGATTTTATAACCTGCTTTTCCAATGCGCAGGCACAGATCAACATCATTGAAAGCGACGGACAGTTCTTCTTCAAAGCCGCCGACCTCCTCAAAGACCTCTTTTTTCATCATCATGCACGCTGCTGTCACCGCACTCACATTCATCTGGAGCGATGCCTTATGCAGATAGCCGCTTCTTCCGCGCGCCAGTCCTAAAAAGGCGTGGCCCGCAATGCCGCCTATCCCGATGATAATGCCGGCATGCTGCACCGTGTTGTCCGGATAATACAGCTTCGCGCCGACCGCCCCGATCTGCGGTCTCTGCAGATTGGACACCATCTTTTCCATAAAATCGGGTGTGATGATTTCCATATCGTTATTGAGAAACAGGAGATACTCTCCCTTTGCCTCTTTGACGCCGAAATTATTGATCGCAGAATAGTTAAAGCCCTGTTTTGGATACTTCAGGACACGGATGCCCTGTGCTTCGAGTTCTTTGTAATAGGAAAACGTTGCTTCCTCAGTGCTGTTGTTCTCAATAATCAGAATCTCATAGGATGGATACATGCACTTCTTCTTAATGGATTCCAGACAGGTGCGTAACGTATCGGCCTGATCCTTGTTCGGGATCAGAATCGAAACCAGAGGCGTTCCCCGCAGTTTATAATCTACATCGTAGAAGCCATAATCCGAACGCAGTGTGATGGTTCCCTCTTCGCCGCAGCGCGCAAGGTTTCCCTCAATTGCCTTTTTTCCGGCCTCATACGCGTACAGCTTGCTTGCCGGATTGTCTGCGGTGGAAGCGCTGTGGACCCTCCAGTGATATAAAACTCTCGGAATGTGTACAATTTTTCCCGCCATTTCCGTGCAGCGGAAGATATAATCATAATCCTGCGCTCCATTGTATTCCGGACGAAGGCCGCCGGTTTTCTCCGCAATCTCCCGCCGTACAACGAAGAAATGGCAGATATAATTGTTTGACCGCAGCAGATCCAGATTGAAATCCGGTTTGAAATGCGGCTGGAAATACTCGGACAGATCGGTCCGTACCTTGTCCTCATCGGTATAAAAAGCATCGATGGACGGATCTTTTTCCAGACGGATGGCAATTTCAAAGAGTGCATCCGGCGCAAGCAGATCGTCGTGATCCATAAAACCGACGAAATTTCCCGCTGCTGCGGCAAGCGCTGCATTTGTATTCTCTGCAATGCCGATATTTTCCGGAATCGGAACGTTCTTTACGCGCGGATCTTTTCCGGTATACTCTTTCAGGATGCGCGCCATCGTCTCATCCTCCGGGCTGGCATTTCCGATCACCAGTTCCCAGTTTTCATAACTCTGTTTTTCCAGGGATTCGATCATCTGACGCAGAAAAATTTCCGGCGTACGGTAAGCCGGAACAACAACGCTGATCTTCGGACAATAAGAAAATTTATGATTTTTCTGACGCGCCAGGTCCTCCTCTTTTGCGCAGTACTGCTCCCGCCACGGTCCGTACGGAACCTCCTCCGGCTCCATCCTCTCCGAAAGACGGATCAGGAATTCCTTTGGGCCATAATGTTTCAGGTAACGCAGTCCCTTCTGTATGTTGTAAGGTTTCAATTTCCGTATAAAACGGAGCCATTTCATATCTGACACTTTTTTAACTCCTTGGGGTTTTTGTTTTTCAGGTTTTTTGTTTTTTCCGTATGAACTCGTTCGCATTATACTCTATTTTACTGCATTTTGCAAATCCCGACTGAAAATATTAAGAAATTATGTGTTTCTTCCCTGCTCGCTTTATGTTATAATAATAAAAGTGTGTCTAATACATTTTAGAGAGATCCGCTGCCCGGACAGTCTTATGCAGCTGTACCCGCTGGATCAGAAGGAGTGAGTTATGATTAGAAAGAATTCTGCAACCCGCACATTTTTATGCCTGTTGCTTGCTTTTGTTTTTGCCGCGTCCTGCCTCCCGCAGACGATTTTTGCCACAACCGATAAAAAAACAGTCACCACCTGGCCCGAAGGACCGGAAAACAATTCCGGCGCTGTCTGTTTACTCGATGCCGATACTGGTGCTGTTTTATACGATAAAAACATGGACGAGCAGCGCTATCCTGCCAGCATCACCAAGATTCTGACGGCTCTGCTGATCATTGAAAACAAGCAGATGACCGACACCGTTACCTTCGGCGAACATGCTGTCAGCGAATCCATTCCGGGAAATGCCCGCATCAACGTTCAGCTTGGCGAAACGATCACAGTGGAGGATGCTCTTCACGCAATTCTTCTTGCCTCGGCAAATGAGGTCTGCACACAGCTTGCCATCGACATTGCCGGAAGCGAGGAAGGTTTCGCCGCCATGATGAACGAACGCGCCGCTGCACTTGGTTGCACGAATACCCATTTTGTCAATGCAAACGGTCTGCCAGATCCGAACCACTACACCAGTGCACACGATATGGCACTCATTATGCAGGAGTGCATCAAAAACGAGACCTTCTGCCGCATCGAGTCCGATCTGACCTACACAATTCAGCCGACCAATATGACCTCGACACCGCGTGATCTTCAGAACCACCACGCATTGCTGTTCCAGGACGGTCAGTGGGGATACAAGGGTGCTTTCGCCGGAAAGACCGGTTATACCGATGAGGCACACAACACACTCGTTACCGCTGCCAAGCGAGGCAATATGACGCTGGTCTGCGTTGTTTTAACCTGTGATAACCTCGATTATATCAACGATACCCGTACCGTACTTGATTTCGGTTATGATAATTTTACACATTATACCCTGAAGAACGCAAAAAAGGAAATTCTTTCCGGTGTGGTAACGCTTCCAAAGAATGCGAAAATTGAAACTGCAACCTACACCGATCCGGACTGCGCTTCCGTTGAGGAACCGTACACCCGCCAGTATTTTTTCGATGATCACTTCATCGGAACAGCCGAGGTTTCCGCTCCAGGTACTGTTTCCGACAGTTCTTCGGTTTCCTCCGATTCATCAGAAGAAACCGACAGCACAGATATTCCAACACCGGAAGAAACCAAGAAAATTTCTTTTCTCTCCACACTGCTCTATATTCTGCTTGGCCTGAACGGTGTCGCTTTTCTGATTCTGATCATTGTCGTGATCAACAACGCGAGAAAGAGACGGAAACGCAGAAACAGACGCCGCAATAACCGAAACAAACGGCACTGATCTTCTAATTTATAAGCAATCAGGACCTCCCGTCCAACGGGTGATCCTGATTCAAGAGTTCGACGGAAGTCGAACTTTCCTATAAGAAGTAAAGAATGGCATCGAAAACGCAACCGATTTCGATGCCATTTGGGTATAACGCAGAGCTACCGCCAGAAATATTTGCTAGTGCGACAGCCCTTTTTGTTGCTTATTTATTTTCCAAGATACTGTTCTAAAATCTGTGGTTCGATTCTTTTCCAGTTTCTTTCCTTTACCGTCTCTTCTGCTCCCGTATCCAGTTTTTTCCTCAGTTCCGCATCTGTCAGAATACGCTCAATCGCCGCTTTTGCCTCCGCGAGATTTCCCTGCGGATAGAGAATACAGTTTTCCCCATCTTTCAGGTATTCCAGATTGCCACCGTTCGGCACAGCAACGACGTAGCCGCCGGACGCCATCATCTCAAGCGGCGGATAGGAAAAGCTCTCCAGCAGGCTTGTTTTCAGCAGGATATCACACGCCGCATAGACTTCCGGTGTTTTTTCATACGGAACCCGGTGTAAAAAGCGGTCCACGCGGTACCAGGATTTCGGATTTCCATTGTAGGACATGTACCAGATCTCGAATTTTTCCAGATCCAGCTGTTCCACGATACGGAAGCTCTCGTCCACGTTTTTATGCTCCGCGCTGCAGTCTCCCTCGATCAGAATCCGAATTTTTCCCTGCAGATCCCGCCCCCGTTTCGGATAGAAGGACGGATCGATGCCGTTCGGAAGATAGACTGCTTCGGTATGGTATTCCTCCCGCAGCCAGTTCTGACACCATTTGGAAATGGTTACGTACTCCATCGGGCTCCTCATCCGGTAAGTCGCCGAAGTTGCGATCCGGTACGGGCTTCCCGGCGGATAAAATCCAACTTCAAAATTCTGCACCAGATATTTTTTCTTTCGGATCTTACTGGACTGTTCGACGAACTCTGCGGTATTCCACATCGTCGCTACCGCAAGATCCAGCGTTCCCTGCAGTTTCTCTCGCTCGGCCGACAGCACCGGAAAATGGAAATCACCCTCATGATACCACTCCGCCTCCCCTTCCAGAGTAAAGAGGCTGACCTGCGCTCCTGCTTTTACCAGCATTTCCGCATGAAGAAGTGCAACGCGGATGCCTCCGCTGATCTCCATCGCTGGAAGCACAAAGGCACAGCGTAGATTCCAGTGGCGCTCCACCCACTCGCAAATCCCGGTGGCATGAAAGATTGTGACACACTCGCGGCTGCACCGGCCATATGCCCGTCCGGCAATGGCTTTTCGTGCCGGTTCGTCGTCGATCAGCCACTGCAGTTTTTCCAACCACTCCGCTTCGTCTCGGCAGAGTACGCCGTCTTCTCCATCCTGTACCATCTCAGCAAAAGCGCCGAGATTGCTGGCTGCTGTCACGGTCTGCACCAGAGCCGCTTCCACCCATTTATTTTCCGATTTCGCACGGTTAAAAATCGTATCGGTAAGCGGAGCCAAGTTGATATCCACCGACGCAATCCGCTCCGGCAGTTTTTGGTAATCGACAAATCCCTCCATCTGGATCTGGGAAGCAAACAGTTTCAGCTCCACCGGGAGTTCCAGAATTCCCACGATGAGGAGTTCCAGGTTCGGATTTTTGCCAAGCAGCTGTTTCAGCACCGGAACGATCATCTCGATGTCGTCCAGATGCGTCGCACTGCCGCTGAAATAGCCAAGGCGTACTTTTTTCGCCGTTCCATCTGCTTCGTTCTTTTTCTGTTTTTCTTTTAACACCGCCTCGGACAGTAGCAGCATCTCATCTGACGCACAGTTGCGGTTGATCAGCACCTCCGGTACGTACTGCTTCAGTTCTTCTGCCAGCGCCGCTGTCGTCGTAACCGCCGCATCACAGAGGGAAAGCAGCTCGCCCATGTTTCGGACATTCTGATCGTATGCCTGCCGTTCTTCCGGCTGCATCCGGTCGAGAAACGGAATCTGATCGGTGTATTTCGTATCGATCACAAGATCATCCACATCGTACCACAGAGGCTTGTTCATCTGCTTTGCCATTGTGGCAAATTCCCGCAGGGTGTCCGTCATCGGGCAGCGGAAAATCACGAACGCGCCGTAGCAGCGTACCATCCAGGGCTTCAGCTCCTGAAAATAAACCGTATCACACGTATATCCGCCTGCCTCCAGCTGCTCCATCTGATGCACCACGCGGTACCGGTGTGGATGCGGCAGCTGTTCATTGCAGCCACTGATAAAGAGAATATCCCGGTAGACCCGGGATTTTTCTCTCTGAAACTCTTTTTCTTTTTTTGCCCGCGCAAGGTACCCTTTCGTACGCCCAGCCAGACCGCCGATTCCTTCTTCTGCAACAGCTTTTTTTAATTTTGCTGTCAGCACTGAAATTTTTTCCAAACGTTTCACCGCTTTCTTTCTCTGTTCCGCTTACCGCAATCCGTAGTAGTTCTGCAAGTACATCGGATAGATGATTCTCGCCCAAGTGAATGCCGCTAATGCCGCTGCCGCCACACAGACCAGAATACAGAACAATTTTTCATACTTCTGTAGTTTTTTCTCCCGTTTCAGGAACGCCTGCACACCCTTCGTCACGAAATACATCAGCGGAATCAGCATCGGCATGCTGTATCGTCCCTGCGGCTGAAAATCAGAGCTGTAGGAATAATATGCATTCAGATAGTTTGGAATCAACAGTGCAAACACATTTGCCCAGGTAAACCATCCTGTTTTACTCCATTTTCTCTTTGTTTTACCAGCAATCGCCGTCTGTGTGCCATCGGCATTCCAGAAGAAAAAGTCTCTCTGGCAACAGTTCCGCATCAGAATGAGGCCGATGCCAAGACAGCAGAGGTATGGAACAATAATCATTTTGGAAAGATAAATCCTATTATAGCCAAAAGCACCGACAAAGCTGTACAGCACTGTCACAAGCCAGTCATGCTCCAGATAAACTGGTCTGTAGAAGATCATACATAGCATGGAGTCGCCTTTTTTCTGGAATGTTTTGCTGTTCGATGGCTTGTACTTAGCTCTCGCATACAGTTCCGCACACGCACTCGATGTCTCTCTTCCCAGAAAATCCCCGTGATAGAGAATTGCATTTCGAATAAACCACCACAAAGCAATGACACAGACGATCACAAGAATAAAAAGACCTTTCTGGATCATCTCTTTCCAACGCTCTTTTGGTGCCTTTTCCTGATCGGTCAGCATCGTTCCCACAAAGAAGAAAAATGTCGTCAGGATAAATCCATACGCATTGTAATACGACAGGAAACAAAGACCCATTCCAATGGCAGACACTGCACAAGTTGTCCAGTTCCATCCTTCCTTATACGCCTTGACCCAGGAATAAAAAATAATAGCCGTTGAACACATGGCGAGCGCATCGCAGTTGACGTAAGAATACAGAATCACATTTCCCGGCAGAAAGACAACCAGTGCGGTAAACATCCATGCATACCGCCTCGGAAACAACAATTTTGCTGCCTTCAACACAACCCATGCCATCAACGCTCCAAGCAGTACATTAACAAACCGGGCGGAAAGCAGCAGCATCCATTCATTTGTTGTAAAAAGACTCATGCCTTTCATCAGAACGGCTGATGCCATGTAAGAAAGGATGGGATTAAACGCATAGGAGGTTCCCCAGTCCTCATTCCGGATCAGTGGATCATCTCCGCGCGGAAGACTTCCGTGTTCATAGATAAACTGTGCAATCTGATAGCGCATTGATTCATCCGCCGAAAAATTGTATCGCTGCGTACAGGACCATAAAAAGTAAAACAGGAATACACCGAACACAAACAGAATTTCTATTCTGTGTTCTCTGCTCACATCCTTACTGCAGTTTTTTCTCATCTTCTTCAATTCCCTTTAACATGCTTGCATAAACTTTTTCTGCTTCTTTGTACCAGGAGGTTCCCTTTACGAAATCCATTCCCTTTTTGCGGATTGTAGCCAGCTCATCCGGGTGGTTGAAGTAATATTCCATTCTGTCTGCGATCTGGATCGGATCATAGTCAACCAGAATGGAGTTTTCCTCATTTACCATCCAGCTGCTGTTTGCACCCTTGGAGCAGACAGCGACCGAGTTGCAGGCCATAACCTCGAACGGTACGAGGGAAAGGTTGGTATTCGAAATAACAAGGCACATATCACAGATCGCATAGGAATCTGCCAGCACCTGCGGTGTTACGATACCTAAATTTCTGTGTTTGAACGGAATCTCATAGCCGCTGACATCCCATCCCGCGAAAACAACCTCGATCTCTGGCATTCTGCGGCACAGCTCATTGAGTGCCAGCATACCGAGCTCGAAATCACGTCTCGGGGTAACCGGGCGCGCATAGAAAAAGACTCTCTTTTCGTTGTCCGGTTTTTCTTTCGGCTGATATACTTTGTCATCGTAGGAGAAATGGAAGCTGTCTGCCTGCATGCCGTACTCATTTCTCATGATGTCTCTTAACCAATCACCTGCAGTGATTCCGCGGAATCCCATCTTATAGGTGTTCTCAGCAAATTCATACTCGGAACCGTGTGCATAGAAATGCGGCTCGAAATCCTGTACGAAGTAAAACTTCGAAATCGTATTCTGGAATTTTCTTACGTAGTAAGCGGTGGTCCAGGAGGTTGCTACGGTTGCATGTGCAAATTTCATCTGGGATACATCGCAGTAAACTTCTACTTCCGGCACAAGAAGCGGGAAGTACTCTTTTAGGAATTTTCGGATGGACGCATTATCCTGAAAATTCGGGGACATGTAGAGATAAACTCTACTGTGGAAACCGAGGCGCTCCAGGTTGGAAATAAAACGGAAAATGGTGGTATGACCGCCGGAACCAGGTCCCATTTCCGGTACAACCCAATTCAGGATCTTTTTCTTGTCGTTTTTATGTTTCTCATACTCTTTTTGATTGAACGGGATCGGATCGTTGTCTACGACAAATCTGTAAAATCCGATGACGTTGTTCTTCGGCGGTACAGCCGGCTCATTGCCCTGTTTTGCGCGCTCAATCGTTTCTTTTAATCCATGATTCTTCAGATACCGTAACGCACGGTATGCTACATTTGGTTTTTTCACGTTTCTTTTTCCTTTCTTCTATGCATGTCTCTGATCGTACTGCTGCGAAATGTGACGATCCAGGAACTGTTGTTTCCGTTTGGAATACAGATGGTATTTTCCGCCGAGATAGCCGCCCACAAAGCGGTCAAAATTGCGAAACAGGGAATAAAATGCCCAGTGAATTTTCTCTTTTTTACTGAGCGGCTGCTGACGGATATACACACAGTCCCCTCTCACCTGCCGGTACAGCATGCCCGGAAGCTGCGTCCATTTCTGTGCAATCATATACTGATGAACTTCATATAATCCCTTCTGCTCATCATAATACCGTTTGAAATACGTTCTGAGTTTGAAATTGTGGGAATGATATACTGGCGCATACGGGCAGTATACTTTTTTGAATCCGAGTTCAATCATCTTTCTCGCCCAGATCTGATCCTCGGCAAAGTTGACATCCTCATACGGATATTTTTCAAAAATATCTCTTCGGATACAGGAGTTATTGTCGGAGAAAAACGCCAGATAATGACGATATCCTTCTTCTCTTTCGTAGCGTTCCGGATCATCAAGGTGGAAAATCGTATTAGTTTCTCCAAATCCTTTAAAATGGCCATCCAGATCACGCTTGTCAAGCAGATTGCAGTCCGGATACGGATAATGAATCCCGAATCCTCCCACGATTTCCGGGTCCATCTTCATGGCATCAATGAAATTCTGCAGCCAGGTATCGGTCGCTGGAAGCGCATCCTGCGTAATAAAGATGATATACGTTCCGTTTCCTTTGGAAGCACCATAGTTTCTCGTTTTTCCATGTCCAAATTCGGACGGCTCAATCTGAAACAAACGGCATGGATATTTGCGGATCACATCGAGCGTTCCGTCCTTTGACCCGGAATCCACGCAAATTACTTCATATTCATACTCTGTCTTCTGTTTGAAAACGGCATCCAGCACTTTTTCAAACAGATGCCCACCATTTTTGGTAGGAATGACAATGGATACATCCATAGTTATTTACTCCTTTTTATCACATGCTGCACTTTATCTGCCATACGCACAACCTTACGCTGGCGCATCCGCTCCAGCTCTTCCTCCAGAAACTGCTTCTGTTTTCTCGTTTCCTGGAGTTCTTCTTCCCTGTGTGCAAGTGCCGCTTTTTCTGCTTCGATTTCTGCCTGCAGCTGGCCTTTCCGATAAATCTCCCCGTTCAGTTCATCCCTCAGATCTTTATTCTGACGGATATATTGAATAAACTGGGACGTAACGCCATCGCCTTTGTAGTAAATCCGGTAATCAATCCGAATCTGTTCATAACCGGCATTCCGGAATTTCAGAACCGGCGTTCCAAGGAAATAATAGTCGTCGATAATCTCAAGCTCGGCGTTGTGCGAAAAAGCGATACGTTCCGTCTTTCCATCGCTGCATACGCCCGCGAGAGAACGGATTTTAATGACAGCCCCCTCTTGCATCAGCTGAAGGGAAAGCTCTCCGTCCGCGTCTGCCTTTTCAAGCATCATCACCTTCTGCTCATCCAAGCCGAAGCAGTCCTCATAATAGAGTTCTCTCTCCTCCGGTGCTGTTTCGGTGAGCACAACCGGGTACATCATTTTTTCTTTTTCCCAGATAGAAAGCGGATAATTGTGTCGGTGCAGTTTTCCATAGAACGTGGCGAGCGCATTTGGCTCACCCTTTCCGGCCGCGAATTCCTGGAAGCACTCTTCCATATGGTAGTATACCGGAATCTCTTCCATGGAAATACCGCCAATGGCGTACAGTTCTTCCTGCTCTTCCTTCGTCAGTGCACTCGCCGCCTCCTGTAAAAAGACGCTCCGCGCATAGATAAATGCAATCGGTACGGCAAACGGGAATACCCACTCGTAGTCTGCCACCCAGACCTTTTCTCCATCCAGAAGAAGGTTGCCCGGAATCATGTCAATATTGGAAATCTCCGCTGCGGCAAGTCCTTCTTTCAATGCCGGATGGCCGAACACCTCACAGAACGCATCGGTTTCCACAAAGGATTTCTGCCCTTTTGCCGATGCAATGATCTGATACAGCAGTTCATAATCCTTTTTCAGCGATGCAAAATCTTTTTCTTTTCCATGACGGGAAATGCGCGTTTCCAGACTTTCCCCTTCTACAAAAGGAAATGCAAGCGCGCATTTTTCTTCATCCAGTTCGCATGGGCAGATCTGTACGCCCGCATAGGTGTACAGATGCTCCAGCTTTCTATAGTTTTCATACATATGCCGAATGTGGAGTTCTCCCTCTTTCTGCAGCGAAAGCTTCCACACACGCCGGATTCCATCCTCTTCTGTAATCCGGGTCATAATCTGAAATTCGTTCCGACGTTCTCTCGAAAATTTCGTATACAGAACTTTCCTCATACGTTTACTCCTTTTTCTCCACTTCAATCAGAAAGGAATTGGAAAAAACCGGAAACAGACCGGACTTCAGGATTCCGTCAAATGCTTTGCCTTCGTCAAAAAGTGTGATCCTGTCAGCATCAAAATTCCGCTGATTTTTTCTCAATTCACCCGGCTTCGGCAGATATTCATCCGAATAAATGACCGCCGGAAATTTGTAATCCGGATAGGGATAATAAAACTTAAACTTCGAAAAACCGTTTTCCTGCAGTATCTGCTCCAGCTCCGGTTTGCTGAATGTCTCGACAAAATCGATCCCCGGATATCCTTCAATTCCGACAAATTCCCGGCCCACATGGTCTTCCCTGCAGCCGGCAAAATACTTCAGTCCCAGACGGTTCTCAATCGCAATCAGGATTTTTCCGCCCGGTTTTAAGAGACGATTGATCTTTTCCAGATATTCCGGATACGGATTATCCTTTCCAATATAGCTTTTTGCATACTCCAGAACACCGATCAGTGTCACGTAATCAAAGCGTTCTTCCATTTTTTCTGCAACGACATTAAAATTTCCAACCATAATCTCCAGGTTGGACGCATCCTGATTTTTGTAGGCATTGATCGTACTGCGCCGCTTCGACAGATCGTTTGCCACTACCCGCTTTGCATTTCTGCAGAGCACGCCGGAAATGGCTCCGCAGCCGGCTCCGACTTCAAATACGGAAGCATCGTCTTTCCACTCATACCAGTCCAGAATATTTTCCCGTTCCGGAGAGAGATGATAAAAAATCGGCCAGCTTTTTTCTGTGAGGATTACCTTCTGGTAATCCTCTTTCGGCGTCGTCTTGACGATCTCCAGCAGCCGGTCCTCAATGCTGCCGTCGCTGTAAGCATCTTCGCCGTCATAATAATCCAGGTTCAAAAGAACATTTCCTATTGTTTCTTTCATATAACCCCCGTCGTTTATCCTCCGCATCCTACTCGTAGGTCACGGTAGAGTTCATATCAAAAAATCCTACGGTGTCTTTCATGGAGAAGACTTCCAGGAAGCAAGCATCGTACAGTCTGTGGTGGATCACCAGCTCTTCCAGATGGTAGCTGGTACATCCAAACGACATCAGATACTGTCCGCTCTGCAGCGGCATGATCTGGTCAAAGCATACCGTGA
>OHUB01000764.1_pt1 | contig 15503 bp, 14 predicted proteins | sample 1579091 | NCBI WGS metagenome assembly OHUB01 (sample SAMEA3879566, study PRJEB24766) | human gut metagenome | biome: human-associated habitat; feature: feces | place: USA | collected 1985/1987
AAGCAGCACTCTCCATACCTGCGGTGTAGTCGGATGATTTTCCGTAATCTGTACGATGAAATCATTGACTGGAGTATAATTATGTGGTGTGGTTGTTTCACGGACAATGTAGGTTCCATAAGGAATCGCAATACTGCGGGCATACCCTTTCTCATCCGTAAAGATCTCTGTTGCACCATTTTCCCCTATCACTACCGGCTTGACAGAATCAAAGTCATAGCTGCCATCTTCTTTTACTGTCAGGGATGATACCAGATAAGCGGTAAATCCTGCACCTTTCAGTAAATCGGCATCTGTCTTTCCGTTGTTCGCTGCCTTGATAATCTCAAATGGCTGCTTCATCACCTGTTCCAGAGACAGACAGTCACGCTTCACTTCCGCTACAAGATCACCATCGTAGTTGCAGACCAGATCATGTTCTTCTTCATCTGCCAGGTAACCCGTTGGCGGAGTAATCTCTTTTACATAGTAATTACCAAGGTATAATCCATCTACGGAAGCCTGTCCATTCTTATCTGTTGTGAGAGTGGCAACCTGCTCGCCTGCTTTGTAGATCACACCAGTTGCTCCATCCGGATGGACAATATCCTCACGGGCATACAGTCCATAGACTGCCTTTTCTAAAGTAGCATCTCCCTGTGGAACAGCCTTCTTTGTTTCTTTATCCTGCTTCTGTAAGGAAATCTTTGCTATCACACGCTCGTTTCTGAAGGTATGCTTAAATGTCAGTTTCGCTTCCTTATCGTTTGTATAAGAAAAAGTAAACGTATAGACATCATCCGCATTTCTCAGATAGCCTTCCGGAGCCTGTACTTCCTTTACATCATAGGAAAATCCCAGCGGCAGGTCTGCGGTAAACTTCGCCATTCCATCATTTCCAGTTGTCACTTTCTCAATCAGAGTGCCTTTCTTTACAACAACCGTTCCATCTGCATTTTTAATGTCACTGGCTGCATAAAGTCCAAAAATTCCTCCATCCAGAGGATTTTCTGTATCCTTATCCTGCTTTGTCACAATCACTTCTGCTTTCTGTCTGTCATTCGTAAAGGTTGTCTCAGAAAAAACAACATCTACATTCTGTCCTGCATAAGAAAGAGTGACAGACTTTTCTTCCCCGGCATTATAAAATCCGGTCGGAGCCTGTTTTTCTTTGACGATATATGTACCAAGATGCAGGTTTTTCAGAATGACTGCCCCATTCGAGTCTGTTGTCAGATTCTCTTTGACCAGATCACCCTTGCTGTAAACCTTGGCACCATAAGCAGTTTTAATATCTGCCCCGGCATACACATCATAAATCGCACCTTTCTGTCTGCGTTTCTCATACTTAAATGTTGTTCCATTCTCGGTGACATCTGCACCTGTCAGAACCTGACCTTCTTTATAAACAGTCAGCTGTCCCATCTGTTCTTCATCCGGAACAGTCACAGTCGTTGTTTTGCTGACTTCCAGTTTTACATTGTAGGCAGTTGCATTGATACGGTATCCTGTCGGAGCTGTAATCTCTTTCAGATATACAGTGTCCTGTGTCTTAATGATCTGTACGGACGATTCCCCGTTCGCATCGGTTGCCGGTAACTTTGTGATCAGCTTTGTACAGTTTGCATCACTGTATAAACCAAACACTGCACCAGACAGCTTTGCGTCTGCTTTTGCATCTTTTTTAATCACCTTCACACTTGCGTGCTGCACCCATGTTACTTTGAAGTCCACATATTTTTCATCATCAACACCTTCACCAAATACCAGTGCCAGGTCCTGTGAACCAGATCCGGTACTGATCTTATACGCAGAATAATCTTTTGTTACACTGCCTTTCATCGTTGCAGACCAGTTTCCTGCGACATCCTGTACCTGTGTAAGAGGTGCAGATAAGTAAAACTTGGTTCCACCACTGATTTCCACTGCTTCGCCAGCTTTGCTTGTCTTTCCGGTTGTCACGTTATGGAGTTTCACACCACTTGGGAGTTTCATTGTGATACTCTGCAGTTCATCTGCTTTAAAAGTGATTTCCTTTGTTCTCTGGCTGTTGCCATCTACATAAGCTGTCACATCTGCATCTGAAAAAGACATTGCCACATCCGGAATATCTGGCTGAGAAATACAATAATTATAAAGTTTTTTCGCAAGATTCTGTGCAGTAGTGTTTGCACCAGAAAAAGCATCGGAACTGCCATTCGCATATGACGCAGCAAGATGTACCAGAATAAATCTGGCTCCTGCACTCAGGTTTCCATAGCCATTTTCTTCTGTAAAAAATCCATCATCGCCAGAAGCCTTTGTGCCATAGTAACATACTTTAGCCAGTGCTTTACCATCTCCAACCTTATTGATTGTATATGTTCCTGTGCCAGGTCCCGGTTTGGACGGCTGTACACAATAAGCTGTGGCGGACACATTACCGAATTTTACGGTATACTGATACGTCAGATAAGTTCCATAACCATAATCCGCATATCGGTATTCGGCACCTCTTGTCACTGAAACCTGTTGTGAACTTCTTGCATTTCCTGCTGCCGCCATAAATGTCACTGTTTCACCCGGCTCCATCTCATACAAGTCAATTCCTTCATTTTCTGCCTGATCCATTACTTCTGAAACAGTCAGACCAGATTCTTCATCTGTTGTTACTTCCTGTCCATCTGTAAGATCAGTTACAATCTCTTTTGACCCGTCCGAATCAACATCTTCCTCCGCATTATCTGAATCTTCTGTTTCACCGGCATTTCCTTCACCAACTGTATTTTCAGAAGAACTCTTTGTCTGTGCTTCTGTTTCCGGCTCTTTTACCGTAATGTTTCTGCTTACTCTGTAAGCTGGGTGACCGCTGACTGGTTCTACTGCATAGACAGCTTTGTAGGTATCCGGTGTATGTGCATCAAAATCTGTACCGGCTTCACTCTTTGCTTCATGGAATAAAACTTTCACCTTTTTTTCATTCACGCCCTCTATACCGGACAGATCGACTTCCACCTCAAATTCTTCTCCATAGGGAATCTCAATATCCTTTGCTTCCACAATTTCATCTTTATCAAGAGTATCCTGCACATCCTGCAGTTCCGGATATTGCTGTTCAAATGAAGTTGGCTCTGGTTCTAATTCAGAAGCAGAAACCGTGACTGGTTGAACGATAACAGACGCCAAAGTTGCAACTGCCATAAATCCTGACAAGAATCTTTTAAATCGCATTTTCATTTTGACTGAGTCCTCTCTTTCTTCGATAATTTACTCCACTTTCGTTCAGGCTTACACCTGCATGAATCAATCATAGGAACCACCTCCCTTATGTCTTGGATTGACTTTTAAATAAAAACAGGATTGAGCTATTTAAGCCGCAAGAGGTAATTCGTAATCATTCCTGCCAAGGGTGCCTCTCATCCATTGCCCTTCACGTTGTCACCGAATGCCCGCCGCCAGATGCGTAGCTGGGAAATTCAGGTATCCTCTTGCTGCTGATATGAAATTGTCAAGGTTCACTTTTAGGGGGGAATTTATTGTTTTGAATTAAAATAGACATTTGCCCCTCCACTAACCGCATGTGTGAAAGGGCAAAAATTAACCTGTTTGAAATTTTTTTATAAAATTTTTTTGAAACAGCAAAAACTTACAAAGTTTCCAGCCTGTCTTTTAGTTTCTGCAATACTTTGTTTTTCCTGTTTCTGATTGTCTTTGTACAACACCCGAAATACTGTGCTGTTTTTTTAACTGTGTACTCTTCAAAAAATAATAATCTTATCAATTCCATTTCTTCTTCAGACAAATATTTCAGTGCTTCCTGCAGCTCTTGTATTTCTGACACCCTGATGACTATTTCTTCTGGTGATAATATATGCAAATAACTGTTGTAACTCGTTTCCCCTACTTTTTCTATTCCGCACACACCATTTTTCTGCATTTTTTCAAGCTGGTATCTTTCTTTTCTTCTTGACTGGTACCATGCCAGATATACGTCTCTGGTAACTTCTATGAGAGTTTCATTTACACGCAGCACATACCGTTGTCTTTCCTTTGGTTTTTTACCACGCATCTTTTATTCTCCCTTCTGAAGCACTCCGATCAGTCTGCCTGCATTTCTTCTCATTTTCTGCTTTGCCTGTGAAATACATTTTGATACTGCCGGTTCTGTAATTCCAAACACCCGTGACACTTCTCTTTGTGTACGCTGCTGAAAATAAATTTGATGGATTACCTGTCTCTGCCGGTCAGTCAGCAGATCCATGAATTCTCCAATAGCTTCTTCTATGATCAGTTTTTCAAGTACATTCTGCCTTTTATCCACCAATTCACACCAGCCTTCTGAAATATGGCTGTATGAAATGCAATTATTATGTTCTCGTACCTCCCTGTTCCTGCACAGCCGATCTTCACCTTCTAATATCAACCGCACATACCAGGGCTGATTATCAAAAAAATCTTCCTTAACAACTGTTATTTTTCTTCCTGCTTCATATACATAATCTCGACAGGTAAATAAAGGAAAAACCGTTCCATAATCACCTGCACAATAGAAAACATATCCTGTCTGATACGCAATAATTTCCGCACCATCTATCAGTCTCTGCTTTACAACTGCCACATCGTTTTCTCTTAAATACCTGGCGGACGGAACCTTTCTTCTTTCTTCCCTGTTACCTACAACCTGTTTCAATTCCTGCAATGTCAGCATGATTACCACCCTTCTGCCTGCTGGCAACAGGTGCCCATCAGCAGAAAGGATAGGATTATTGCTGATCTACTGGCAAAAGGGCAGTAAAAAACAGCTTCCGGCACACCCGTTTTTTTTAACGAGAGCCTGAAACTTCCTTACTGCCCTTTCTGCTAATTTACAGCATCCTCTATTTTATTTTCCGTCTGATGTCCCGGTCAGACTTCTTTGCATTTCTTTCCGTTTTTATGTTCTTTTCATTTTCCATTAAAACAGAATAGTCTCCCATTGCATCATAGGGACACTGCTTCCGATAGATTAAATTTTCTTGTCTGGTCATCAATCCTATCTCCCTTCCTTGTTTCTGTCTCTTTCTCTCTGTTTGCTATTTTAACAGCACAAAAAACTATTATCCTTAGCATATATGGGGAGTTTTTTTGTTTTACACCCCATATATGGTGAAATTTCACCTGTACTCATTAAAACTGTCTATCAGCGAATCTATTGTCTGCATAATAATTTTCTGCTCTTTCCATTCCATCTTCTGAATACGATAAAATACTTCCTCAAACTGCTTTCTTTTTTCTGCATCGTCCCCCTCTTTTCCCATCAGGATATTGGCATCTGTTTCCAGGATCTCAATCATCTTCCTGAAAATCTCAACAGACATTGCCGTTTGCCCTCCTTCTATCCTGCTGACCGTATTGACACTGATACCTGCTTTTTCCGCAAAAGATTCCTGTGACAACTTCATTTCCTGCCTGCGTTTTCTGATCCGTTCTCCCAATTCAATAAGTTCTGTGGAAATTGCACGATTGCTCAATACGGTGTCTCCTTTCCTGCAATTTATCCCAGCTTTACGACATTGTGTCGCAAAGTTTCCAGAAAAAAAGCAGCTAATTTTGTCTTAGCTGCTTTTCAAAAGATCTATTTCATTTTATTCTCGGTATTTTATGTATTCCTGTAATAACTGTGAGCAGGAAAACACTAAGATAAATGATTGCCTGTCCAATCATTGCCAGCAATACGACACTTCCTATCAATCCTCCGATCAGAAAATTCATTGTCCATACTGCCAGTGTTCCTCCAAGATCAAAACCTCTTGGAACCATCCAGACACACATTTTTCCAATTCCAAACGGTATCCCCATCAGAAGTAACAGCAAGAAATAATTGCACTTCCCATACTGGATACAAAACGGTCTTAATACTGTAAACAATACTGTAATCACCAGCACTGGTGCTATCACTTTTTTAATCATCTTCTTCATGTTCCTTTATCCTCCATACATATCGTGATTAACTTCTGCCTGATAATAACTGTTTATCGTTGCCGGGGCATTATACAGGGCGGTCAGAAGATAGGCTTTAATATTCCCAACCTTGGTCGTATTCCGGTTCAGACAGAACAGCACATATTCGATATGCGAATAGTTCAGTTTCATAAACCTGCTTTTTACCAAAGCAACTGGTTTTTCTACTCCCGCAATGCGAATCATACTGTCCTCCGGCATCATCATAACTTCGATCATCAACTCCACCAGTTCATCTACATCTTCCTTGGCATGATATTGATAATCTATGTTTTCATGGATCACCTCACGATATGCTTTCATCTCCTCCATCACATCTTTTTTCTTTTGGAAATTACCTGATATGATTGGATAAGATTGATTTATCTCAGTTTCACTAATATCAGTCTTGTTAATATCAGTATTATTAGATTGTGATTTCGGACATTCTGGATTTGTGATTTCCACTATTCTGGAATGATGATTTTCACTATTTTGGAATTGTGATTCTGGAAATTCTGGATTTGTGGTTTCCACCATTCTTGAATTGTGATTTTCACTATTCTGGAATTGTGATTCCCCATAATCCTGAATTGTGGTTTTCACTACTCCTGAATGATGATTTTCACAATTCAGAGAAATGCCTGTTTTCCCCTTGTTTTCTGCTTCTTGTTGCAAATCTGCACATTCCTTATGTCTTTTCTGTTTCGATTGCAAATCTGCAATTTTTTTATGATCTTCCTGCTCAGATTGCAGATCTGCACAATTACCTGTCGGCTTTTGATCTGGAACCTCTCTGATCATAAAATTTTTCACATAAATAACATTCGGTTTTCCCAGTCCCAGACGTTTCTTCTCTATCAATCCAATCCCATTACTGCTGTCCAGCTCTTTCACCAGCTTCACTGCCTTTTGAGTTCCGCAGTTCATCAACTCTGCAATTTCTTCCACAGTGAAGATAATGTATACTCTGTCCTCTGAATCCAACCATCTATTTTTAATGCTCAGGCTCATACGGTCCAGCATCAGACCGTATAATACCTTTGCTTCGCAAGAAAGAGTTTTAAAGCAGGATTCTGTAAACAGCACTTTAGGGACACGATAAAAGCTGTATTGTTCCGCTTCCATTCCCGTAAAATAATCAAACTGTATCTTCTGCATCTGCTACTCCTTCTTTGTTTTCTTTCCATTTATCCAAAAGCATAAAAATGACTTCTTCTATCTGTTCTTTAGAATATGTCTCCGGAAAATAATTTCCAATTTTTTTTGCCGGAATCGTCACATTGATCTTACTGCTTTCCTTTTTTAATAAAACAGCATAGATATAACTCTGGTTTAATTTTCCATTTGCACTGCATTCTTTTAACTGTTCTGCCTGTTGTTTTGTCGGAAAAATGCTGCTGTTGGTAATCACTTCCAGAAGCCACCCCTGTTCCTCTGGCTTCAGATAAGACAGCTTTTCTCCCACAATCATAGGAATTTTATTATTGTCCACATATTCCAGCAAAGCATCTGATAATGCCGCCAGACGGATATACCTCTGTACGGTTCTCCCACTGTCCCCGGCAGCTTCCCCAACCATATCTGCTGTATATTTCTCACCTTTACTTCCCTGATGCTTCATTGCATCATATTTCATCTTATAGGCATGAGCTTTCTCACTTGGCAGTAGATTTTCACGCTGAATGTTGGAATCGACCATAATAATGACCGCTTCATCATCCGTATAATTTCGGACAAGAACTGGCAATGTAGTCTTTCCACACAGTTCACAGCCTCTTTTTCTTCTATGCCCGGAAATCATCTCATATCCGCCATCTGGTCGAGGTCTTACCAGCGCAGGAGTCAAAACACCGTATGTTTTAATGCTCTCTACGGTTTCTGCCATTTTTTCATCATCATTTACATGGAACGGATGATTTTTAAAGGGATAGAGCTTTGCCAGATCTATTTCCACAACCTGGTTCATACTCTTTTCCGGTGTTTCCTCTAATCCCAGTAATTCATCATAAGAGGTAAGCTGAATATCTTTTTTCGGTCTACGCATGTTTCAACACCTCCTGAACCAGTTCCAGATAGCTGTCTGCCCCCTTGCTTTTTCCATCATAGGCAAAGATACTTACACCCTCCGATGCTGTTTCTGCAAGGCTTTCTGTTCTCGGAATCGTCTGCTCAAAAATCCTAATGTCACTTCCGTATGTAGTTTTGATTGCCTGTTTGTTTCTCTTTGCATTATTGTAACGGCAATTATCCATTGTGAACAAAATACCTTCTATCTGCAATTCCGGATTAAACCTCTGATGGATTCCTTTTACCACTTTCAGTAATTCCATAAGTCCATCTGCCGCATAATATTGTGGCTGTACCGGAATCAATACACTGTCCGCTGCACTCAACGCATTGATTGTCAGCATTCCCAATGATGGCATACAGTCAATCAGAATATAATCATATTCATCTTTCAACAGTTCCAGATACTCTTTCAGTACTTTTTCCCTATCCTCAACTGTAAATAAGGACATATCCATTCCGGCAAGCAATTTATTGGACGGAATCAGATCCATCCCTTCTTCATGGTGCAAGACTGCTTCCTTTGGATCAAACTCCAGTCCCATGATGATATTTTCCATCATACTCTTTAAAGTCACTTTGAGATTTTTGGGAAATCCCATTCCCATTGTCAGATGTCCCTGCGGATCTGCATCTACCAGCACTACTTTTTTCCCATTCTTTGTCAGTCCGGCTCCCAGATTGATGGTTGTCGTTGTTTTGGCTACTCCGCCCTTCTGATTTGCAATAGCAATTACTTTACACATATACTTTCCTCCGATTTACTCTTTTTCTTCTACTTCAACATAAACACGAAAATATTTGCTTGTTCCTTTGTTCGCATAAGCATCCGATACTTCCAGAACATCCAATTCTTTATGCTTTTCCAAAATACGACGGAACCATTGAATATCCTTTAAAGTACCCTGTAATCTAATTTTCAGCATACATATCCTCCCAGTCTTTGTAAAAACAATACTCTGGATAACGGATTTTAATGGCTTCCCAAAAATACCGGGCATATCCGCAGCAAAACAGATCTTCTACGGTATAATACTGACACTCTTTTAACTGATCTTCCTCTGCTTCATAATCTCCGACACTTGGTGTCCCATTGCAGTAAAGATTAAATGCCATGCGGACGATCCGTAAACTTCCACTGGTCTGCCAACCTTCCTGCAGGGATTCCGTTTTTACACATCCAGTTTTAAAATTATAGATTTTATTCACATTTTCTCTTGTGTCTCTGTCGATACCCAGGCAATAAACCAAAGCCCGATGGTAGACATCCTGATATCTGCATTTTTTCAGATATTCCTCATAAAATTTTTCGTGTTCCCTGCTCTTGAAAGTAATTGTGCGAGAATTGCTATTCTCTGCTCTTAACGCTGTGTTTGTCATTTTCATTTTCCTCCTGAATTTTTAATATTTAGGTATAAAAAGACACTCCATTTCTGGAATGCCCCATAAAAAATAGGGACACCCGCTTTTAACAAGTATCCCTATAATCTATCAAATATCTGATAGTCCACTATTCACTTTCATATTCAGGATTTTTTGTGTTCCCCGTACCGAGGTCTAAGGCAACCACAACGGTGACTCTCTGCACAAGCAACTTTTCCTTGTGATTTTCACCGATTTTGTTGAAACTGAAAAACTCTACAAAGTGCGTAAATTCAAGGATTTCTAGGTATCTTTCCTTTGTAGTCCCACCACAGTCTCCACATGAACAGTCATCCCAAATTGATCAACCGGGCATACTTTTCTAAGCTCATATCCCCTCTCACACAGATACTTCAGATCCCTTGCCAACGTCGCACTGTCGCAACTTACATACACAATCCTATCCGGGTTCATCTCGACCATGGTCTCCAGCAGGGTTTCATCACAGCCTTTTCTTGGCGGATCTACGACGATGACATCTGCATAAACGCCATTTTTCTTATACTCTCTTGGCAGCACTTCTTCTGCTTTTCCCACAAAGAACTCTGTATTCTCCAGGCCATTAAGTTTCGCATTTTCTTTCGCATTCTCTATAGCTGCCGGAACAATTTCCACACCGCGGACAAATTTTGCTTTCTGTGCCAAGAACAGGGAAATTGTTCCGATCCCACAGTAGAGATCCCATACTGTCTCTTCCCCATGAAGATCTGCGTATTCCAGTGCCTTTGCATAAAGCTTCTGGGTCTGCATAGGATTTACCTGATAGAAAGACAGAGGAGAAATCTGATAGGAAATATCTCCGATCCTGTCTGTGATATATTCCTGACCCCAGAGCAGACGGATTTCCTCACCAAGGATTACATTACTGTGTTTCTTATTTACATTGATGGTGATGCTTGTCATTCCCGGAATCTCACACAGAGATTTTACAAGCTGTTCCTCTTTCGGAATCTTATTTCCGTTCAGAATCAGACAGACCATCACTTCTTTTGTGAAGTATCCGTAACGGATCAGGACATGGCGCACCAGCCCTTTGCCTGTTGCTTCATTATATGGTTCAATCCCGTATTTCTCCATATGTGCGATCACACGGTCCAGAACCTCTTTATTCTCAGCTACACCAAGTGCACAGTCACGGTTTTCGATAATATTGTGGGTTCTTCCCGCATAGAAACCTGTAACGATTTTTCCCTCTTTATTTCTGCCTACAGGAAACTGTGCCTTATTTCTGTAATGAAAAAGTTCATCCATGCCAATGATCGGCTCCATGGGGATATCTGTAAAGCCACCGATACGTTCCAGATGTCCCTTCACCTTATTTGTCTTAAATACAAGCTGCTGGTCATAGGAAAGTGCCTGAAGCTGGCATCCGCCACACTGACGGGCAAATTCGCACTTGGGCTCAACTCTGTACGGAGATGGCTTCAGCACCTCCATAAGACGGCCGTAACCATAATTTTTCTTTGCCTTGATAATTTTGGCTGTTACTGTATCACCGATCACTGCGTCCTTGACAAAAACGGTGAAGCCATCGGCTTTTCCGATACCTTCACCGTCAATTCCGCAATCTTCTATCTCTAACGTAACAAGATCGTTCTTACGAAATTCCATAAAGATTACACCTCATCTGTTCTTCTTAAGTTGGATTCAAACAATTTATTATATCCAAGCCACTCTTTTTTACTCTTGTTTGCTGCAAAAATCTCTGTGATGGTTTCCATTCTTGCATCTGTATTATCTGCAAGATTGAGGGCTACGGCCTCCACCAATGCAGGTTTTTTCGGGGAACCATATTCCAGTTCTCCATGGTGGGACAGGATACAATGGATCAGTTCATTCTTAAGCACCTCCGGAAATTCCGGTATCTGGCGCGCAAGATCATTGATCATCTGCGCTCCCATATAAATATGTCCCAGAAGCTGGCCTTCATCTGTATAATCATTTAACGGAAATGCAGATAATTCTTTTGTCTTTCCGATATCATGAAGAAGTGATGCTGTGATCAGTAAATCCCTGTTGATGACCGGGTATGCCTTTGACATATAATCGCAGAGTCTGGTCACTCCCAGAGTATGCTCCATCAGACCGCCGATAAATCCGTGATGTACTGTCTTCGCTGCAGAATGTCCTTCAAACGCTTTCACAAAAGCTTCATCTTCCACAAATAATTTCTTCAGAAGTGCAGACAGATAAGTATTCTCCACACTGTCAATAAATGCTCTCAGCTGGCTGTACATATCATCTGTGCTGTTCTCACTTACAGGAAGATAATCTGCAGGATCATATTCATCTTCAGCAGCCTTGCGCACACGCTTGATATTCAGCTGCATAGCCCCTGCAAAACTGGTCACATCTCCCACAACATCTATATAATCCAGTGCATCAAAATCATCAATTCCAAGAGAATTCGGATCCCAGATCTTTCCATCCATGATTCCGGTTTTATCCTGTAGGATAATATTCTCATAGGGTTTTCCATTCTTCGTTACCGCAGACTGTTTCTGCTTGCACAGATAAATCCCATTAATTCTGTCTCCCTCATGTAACTCATTTAAAAAACGCATAAAATCTTTGCCTTTCTATTCACACTTTATTTTTTTACACTATTCAGAGCAGCTATCCTTTACGCTCATAGCCTTACTCCAAAACACACTTTTTAACCATAAGCCGGTAATTCCTTCCGGTTCACTCCGCAAGTCATATCATGCTTCCGGCGCATTTTGGCTTTATTTAGTATCATAACACATTTTACTTTCCTTTGCTACGGAAATCATGTAAAATAGGAAACGAAGTGTTTTTTTGTATACCCTGTATCACACAGAAAAACACGGAATCAACAGAAGTAACAAAAAGGAGTAACTACAGCAACAATGAACAAAAAAGCATACAAAGCACTTGAATACTATAAAATCATAGATCTGCTGACAGACAAGGCTTCCTCTTCCATGGGAAAAGAAATCTGCCGGAAGCTGGAGCCATCCACAGATATTGATGAAATCCGACATATGCAGACTCAGACCAGAGATGCCCTTACCCGTCTTTTCCAGAAAGGAAATATTTCCTTTGGCAGCGTCAAAGATGTGCGTGGTTCTCTGAAACGTCTGGAAATCGGAAGTTCTCTGGGGATTGGTGAACTTCTTGCCATCTGCAGCCTTCTTGAGAACACCAATCGTGTCAAAGCTTATTCCAGAAGTGAGCGCGGTGATTCTCTCCCGGACTCTCTGGACGGGATGTTCGAGGCACTGGAACCACTGACTCCTCTTACAACAGAGATCCGCAGATGCATCCTCTCAGAAGATGAAATCAGTGATGATGCAAGCAGCAACCTCCGCCAGATTCGAAGAAACATGAAGATTACCGGAGACAGAATCCATACACAGCTCTCCTCTCTTGTAAACGGAAGTGCCCGCAATTATCTGCAGGATTCCGTTATTACCATGAGAAACGGACGCTACTGCATTCCGGTCAAGGCAGAATACAAAGGACAGGTTCCGGGTATGGTACACGATCAGTCCTCCACAGGTTCTACTTTATTTATCGAACCTATGGCAATCGTAAAACTAAATAATGACATCCGCGAGCTGGAACTGGAAGAACAAAAAGAGATTGAAGTGATCCTTTCCACCCTGAGCCAGCAAACTGCAGAACAGACCGACTCTATCCGCGCAGATCTTAATATCATGGTACAGCTTGACGTCATTTTTGCCAGAGCATCCCTTGCCATGGATATGAATGCAACAGAACCAATCTTCAATGATGAAGGACGCATCCGTCTGAAACAGGCACGCCACCCTCTCATTGATAAGAAGAAAGCTGTTCCCATTGATATCCGTCTCGGCGATGATTTCGACTTGCTTGTTATCACCGGTCCGAACACCGGTGGTAAAACTGTATCTTTAAAGACTGTCGGACTTCTCACTCTCATGGGCCAGTCCGGTCTTCATATTCCCACACTGGACCGCTCAGAGCTTGCACTGTTTGAAGAAGTTTATGCTGATATCGGTGATGAACAGAGTATTGAACAGTCATTAAGTACATTCTCCTCACATATGACCAACGTGGTTTCTTTCCTGAAAAAAGCCAACCGTCACTCTCTTGTCCTTTTCGATGAGCTTGGTGCAGGTACAGATCCGACAGAGGGTGCTGCCCTTGCCATTGCGATCCTTTCCCATCTTCATGAACAGGGAATCCGCACTATGGCAACCACCCATTACAGTGAGCTGAAGGTATATGCACTCTCCACCTCAGGTGTAGAAAATGCCTGCTGCGAATTTGACGTGGAAACGCTCCGCCCGACCTACCGCCTGCTGATCGGTGTTCCCGGGAAAAGTAATGCATTCGCCATTTCTTCCAAGCTTGGACTTCCGGACTATATCATCGATAAGGCCAAAGAACAGATCAGTGAACAGGATGAATCTTTCGAAGATGTTCTCAGTTCCCTGGAAAGCAGCCGTATAACTATTGAAAATGAACGCCGCGAGATTGAACAGTATAAACAGGAAATTGCCTCTCTGAAATCCGAAATGGAATCCAAGCAGGAGAAGTTGAACGAGCAGCGAGACCGCATCATCCGTCAGGCCAATGAGGAAGCTCATGCAGTTCTCCGCGAAGCCAAGGAATATGCAGACCAGACTATGAAGATGTTCCATAAATTCCAGAAAGACCATGTGGATCTCTCTGCTGTGGAAAAAGAACGCCAGAATCTGCGCAAACATATGAATAAAGCAGAGAAAGGCATGACTCAGAAAACTGCTGCAAAGAAACCGAAGAAGGAACTCACAGCCAAAGATATCTCCCTCGGCGATGCAGTTAAGGTTCTCAGCATGAATCTGAAAGGGACTGTCAGCAGTCGTCCGGACAACAAAGGTTTCCTCTTCGTGCAGATGGGTATCATCCGTTCCAAGGTTCACATCTCTGATCTGGAACTGATCGATGAAGCAGAGATCACCACACCAACCATGCAGCGTACAGGTGCAGGTAAAATCCGCATGTCAAAAGCAGCCCATGTATCCACAGAGATCAACCTGCTTGGCAAAACGGTAGATGAAGCAGTTGCAGAGCTTGACAAATATCTGGATGATGCTTATATCGCTCATCTGAAATCTGTCCGTATTGTTCATGGTAAAGGAACCGGTGCTCTGAGAAAAGGTGTACACAATTATCTGAAGCGCCAGAAGCATGTGGAATCTTTCCGCCTTGGAGAATTCGGCGAAGGAGATGCAGGTGTTACTATTGTAGAATTTAAGAAATAGGAGGGACCGCCATGGTTTCCAAACAGAAAATCCTTATTGTTGATGATGATAACAATATCGCAGAGCTTATTGCCCTGTATCTTACCAAAGAATGCTTCGAGACAAAAATCGTAAATGACGGAGAAGAAGCGTTAAGGGAATTTGCCTCCTTCCGCCCGGATCTGATCATTCTGGATCTGATGCTTCCGGGAGTAGATGGATTTGAGATCTGTCGTCAGATCCGCAGCCAGAAGAATACACCGATCATTATGGTTTCAGCGAAGAAAGATGATATTGATAAGATCCGTGGGCTTGGACTTGGCGCAGATGATTATATGACAAAACCGTTTAGCCCGAGTGAGCTGGTTGCAAGGGTAAAAGCCCATCTGGCTCGTTATGAACGCCTGATTGGAACCGGGGTACAGGAAAATGATATCATTGAGATCCGCGGCTTAAAGATTGATAAGACAGCAAGACGTGTCTGGATTAATGGAGAAGAGAAGAATTTTACAACCAAAGAATTTGATTTATTAACCTTCCTTGCACAGAATCCAAACCGTGTCTTTACAAAAGACGAACTCTTTAAAGAAATCTGGGCGATGGAATCCATTGGTGATATTGCGACAGTAACCGTACACATTAAAAAGATTCGTGAAAAGATTGAATTAAATACAGCAAAACCACAGTATATCGAGACTATCTGGGGAGTTGGATATCGTTTCAAAGTCTGAGAAAATATACTTGACAAATACGCAAGAATATCGTACAGTAAAGAGGTAAAAACAAGGGGAGCTTATTTGATAGGCTGAGAGGAAGTTAAGAACTTCGACCCATAACCTGATT
>OHUB01000768.1_pt1 | contig 15417 bp, 9 predicted proteins | sample 1579091 | NCBI WGS metagenome assembly OHUB01 (sample SAMEA3879566, study PRJEB24766) | human gut metagenome | biome: human-associated habitat; feature: feces | place: USA | collected 1985/1987
TGTTGAGGTGCGCGTGTTCACAAGCTCCGGCTCGGGATATATCTCGCGCAGTCCGTTTGCGATTATCTCCGCCGCTCGCTTTCCCTGCGCGCTCGTCGGATAGTAGTAGACATCGGGTCCGCGCAGCATACCCTCATATATCTCGGGCGCGGCGTTCGAGTGCAGGGCGAGATAGAGCCGATAGTTTCCTCTGTTTCCACGTGCAACAGCCGCCGCGGCGTTGCCGTTCGGGTCGTTCCTGCCGTAGCTTATCCCGCTTGAAGAGAGATACGGCTCCATTGCGTCGGCGAGGAGATTCATGTAGTATTTCTCGCTCCCGCCGATTATGTAGGGGTTATAGTCCTGAGTTGAAGGACTGAGATAGACATCGGGCATAAAAATACCTCCGCATATTCATTTACTATAAGAATATGCGGAGGGAGTGTTGTTGGTTAATTGCATTGCTTGCGCCCAATAATAAAGTCTGATTTTGTAGGGTGCGGCGACCTCGACGCACCGCTGCCGCGCGAGCGGCACAAACTCGAATAGGCTCAATCTGGCATAGGCGAGATATTATTTTGTGTTATTGATCGCTTTTGCAAATGCAACGGCTTGATCGACGAGATTATATCTCATTTCATTTGTCATTTTCCATTCCCATTTTGCAGAATTTGAATCAATTGGGTGTATATCAGAAACCATTAGCATAGCGACAGCCTTTAATCCGAGATATTTGGAAACGCTGAAGATTGCCGATGTTTCCATATCTACTCCGACAGCACCTTTATCTCGCCATAACTGTTCTTTACACAACGTCTGACGATATACGGCATCTGTCGAGACAATAGAATAGTTGCGTATGCCAAGCAAAGATGTGACAGCTTTTTGAAGGTTACCGTCCGGCTTTGAATATTCGATGTCCTCGTAATAATGAAGTGATGTTCCTTCTTCCACAAAAGCCTTTTGCGGAGCGATAATTTCACCGACATGGACGACTTCATCATATGCTCCGCACATTCCGACGGAAATAATATTTCTTACTCCTAATGCGGCGAGAGTTTCGATTGTATCTACTGCTTGCGGAGCACCGCGTCCTCCGTCCGCAAAGCATAGCTGGAATTTCCCAATCTCCCAAATTGGGCAGGAATTAAGAAATCGCGGAAGCGGTTCAGGCAGTTCTGTTGCATTATATTGCGATATGAGGTAATCCGTCGCTTTGCCCATAAAGAATAAAATTGCCGTTTCGGGTAGTTGCAAGTGACACTCGCGATGAGCGCTATGTATTTGATCTTGTGCAGTAATAACTGCTTTTGAGTTGTCTTTGGGCAAGCACCACATAATTGTCCTCCATATTGCAACTAAATCGAATATTCAGCAATGACTATAGCTCATATATCCCGTAGGGACAGCCCTTGCGGCTGTCCGCTATCGGCATAGCCGATACAAAATCATATCATATTCAGCAGATTTAGGCAAGTTCGTTATTAAACCGTGTGCCGGAATTACAGGCTTATAGATACCCCAATAAAAAACAGGGGAAACAGATATCATCCGTTTTCCCTGCATGATTTTTATATATCCAGCGCCGACGCATCCTCGGTTATGTCGCTCTTTGCAAAGCCGTTGTCTTTGTCAAAATAGAACACGCTTCCGCCGTCGTTTCCGCACATGGCGGAGAAATGACCGTCTTTGAATATGAGCGCCGCGCCGTCCTCGGCTCCGATGCCCGAGACTCGGCAGCCTATTACGGCTGTCCCGAAACTCTGCCAGCGTTCGCTGATGAAATGCGGGCAGTAGCAGTAGGGGAGAAGTCCGATGCAGTCGACGAACATGAAGCTGCCGTTTTCGCCGCAGTCGTCATATCCCATGTCGAACCAGCACATTGCGCCGGAGCTGAGCCCCGAAAGGACCTTTCCGCGTTTATACGCTTCTCTGAGCGCCTCGTCCGCGCCGGTCGCCTTGAATGTGTTCATCATGAACTCGAGGTTTCCGCCGCCGGCGTAGACAATGTCCGTGTTTACGAGCGTATTATATATGTGCTCGCGGGAGTTAGCGGGGTCGGTCAGCTTGAGCGTCTCAACCGTGCATCCGAGCTTTTCGAAGCTCTCCCATATGGGCTCGTCGCCCTCGGTGTCGTCGTGCCCGGCAGTCGGCAGGAACACAACGTGAGGATTTTTTTTGCCCGATTCGCGGACTATTCTTTCAAATATCGGCATGACCTCGCCGTCGTCATAACGGCCGCCGCCGAGTGCGATTATCGTTCCCATTCGTCCTCCGTCAGCCGATAGCGGCAACATCAAAGCCGTTGTCCTGCGCGTATTTCTCGGCGTCGCTTCCGCTCTCGGTCGAAATCGTGAGCTTGCCGACATCCTTGAATATCTCGCCGCCGAACACGGTGACTCCGGAGTGAATGGTTATCTCGTCGAGTCCGGTGCAGTTGTAGAACGCATATTTGCCGAGCTCTTCCATGCTCTCGGGCAGGACGACTGTCTTGAGCGATTTGCACTCTTCAAACGCGCCCTTTTCGAGCTTTTTGACTCCCTCGCCGAGAGTGAGCTTTTCGAGAGAGGAACAGCGGTAGAATGTGCTCACCGCAATGCTCTCAACCGTGCCGGGAATCGATATCTCGACCGCTCCGGTGCACTTGAGGAACGCGTGGTCGTCAATTTGAGTGACGCCCTCGGGGATAATTATCTTCTTTGCGCTGAAGCACTTCGCGAACGCCCAGTCGCCGATGGTCTCAACGCCCTCGGGCAGGACTATTTCGGTCAGCGCGGAGCAGAAGTAGAAAGCCTTTTCGGATATGGTCTTGGGCGCGCCGTTGAAAACAACGGTCGTGAGCTTGCTCTTTCCGGTGTAGGCGTTCTCCTGCGAGCCCTCGAACGCGCTGATGCCGATGTGCTTGATGTTCTTGCCGATGGTTACTTTCTCAAGACTGTCGCAGTACATCGCGGCATAGTTGCCGATTGCCTCGACAGAGTCGGGGAGTATGAGCTCCTTGAGCGTGCTGCTGCTCTTGAGAGCCTTGTTCTCGAGACCGACTACCTTTGCGCCGTCTATCTCCGCAGGAATGGAAACAACGGGGTTGCTCCCTGTGTAGCCCGTGATGCAGGCGGTGTTGTCGGTATATAATGTATAGGTGAAGTCGCCGCTCTTGACGGATTCCGTCTTGACGGTCTTGTCGAGTATATCCTCAACCTTGATGAGCGCCGGGTCGTCGACCGTGACATCGAGGGAGAGGGCGGAGATTATCGCGTTGCCGAGATTGCCGCAGCCTGTGAAAGAGAGGCAGACAACGAGCATCAGCGCAACAACGGCTGCTATTTTACTGAATTTTTTCATCGTCTGTTCCTCACTTTCCGTTCTTCTTTGCCAGACGCTCCTGCTTCCTGCGCTCGAGGTCTGCCTTGCGCTCCTCTTCGAGTCTCTCAATCTCGACTCTGCGCGCCTCGTACTCGGCGTCGGTGTTCGCTTTTGCGTCGGCGTATCTTGCGCGGATATCGTCAAGATGCGCATAATTCTCTTTTTCCGTCAGCTGGCGTCTTGCGTCGAGAAGAGGCTTGACGCTTCTGATGTACTTCGACTTCTCGTTGACGAGCTTCTTGACGGTTCTCTTCTTCTCGAGCTGATGCGCGAAGGTGTCGTCCGGCAGAGCCTCTGCGGCCTTGAACGCATCGTCTGAAGGCTCGACGATATTTTCGGGCGAGCCGTAGAACTTTATCATTGCCTTTCTGGCGTTCTTGAGCGCACGGGCGTGGGTTATGGCGTCGCTGCGAATCTCGCGCTCATCGTGAGTGGACTTCGGCAGAGCCTTGGCTTCAGCCATGTCCTCTTTGCTGTAGTTGAATATTCCGGCATATCCGGCAGCCTCAAGCGCTCGGGAACGCTCGACCTGCTTTTGGATACGCAGGGTGTCGTATTTGTTCATCTCGTCGATGATGAAATCGCACACGGAGATGTCCGCGTTGAGCTTGTTGAGCTCTCTGTTCTCTTTCTTCGCGGCCTTTATCGCAGCTTTTCTCGCCGCCTTCTCGGCGTCGGTGCTCTTGAGCATGGCCTTTGCCTGATTTATGCGGTCTTTCTTTATGCCGCGGTTCTGAGTGTTGAATTCTTTGTAAGCGGCTTTCAGTCGCTTGATTTCGTTCTTCTTGAACTCTTTTTCCTCGGGCGTTCTCGCGGGCAGTCTCTCTGCCTTCTTGATGTCGTCCTTTGTGGTCATGAGGGTTCTGTCTTTGTAGAGGAGATTTGCTTCGTCGATTATGTCTATGGCTTCAACGATGCTCTCGTCGCGGAGAATACCGTTGCCGTAGTCCTCGAACATCGCGCGTATCTTGAGCACTTTGACTATGCCGCGCTGCTTGGTCTCGGTCAGATCGTAGAAGAGGTAGGGGACGAAGTTGAGCGCCGCGCCGATAACTGCGGCGATGATGAGCACGTCGAACATATCCTCTCTGAACGAAGCGACTTCGAGCACGTCGTAGTTGTCCTCAAGGCCGAGCATCTGATAGATGGTCGGGAGCACCATGCCGGTGAACATTCCGATGAACGAGCCGATTATGCCGACCGCGCCGAACATTCCGTCGATGCGCTCGCCGGTGAAATACTGCTGATAGTCACGCATGTCGGCGTTGATGCCGGGGTTGTAGACTATCGAGAAAGAGTTGATGAATCCGTTGAGATAGTAGAGGATTATAAGCGCGGGAATGTTGTTGTAAAGGGGATAGAGCAGTCCGATGAGCACGACGTTTGTAACATTGCACCAGATGAGCAGATTTCTCTTGCCGAGGACTCTTATCGCTATTGGACAGATGAGCATTGCCCAGAGCGCCGCGTTGCCGATGAGCGTCGTTGCGACTCCGTAAAGACCCATTCTGTCGGGGTAGGCATATATAAATGTCCAGCCGATGATAACGCCGACTGCGCCCTCAAGGAAGCCGAGCCAGCCTGCAAGGGAAGTTATCCAGAAATATTTGTTCTTTGCAACGGCGCGGAATGCGTCGGAGAATTTGAACTGGGTAACGTGACTCTCCGCCACGATTATTCTCTCTCTCGTTCCCGCGTATGCCACATAGGACAGAAGAAGTCCGACAACGGCGACAAGGGGATGGATTATACGGTAGGTGGTGATGGAGTTCAGACCGCCGGTGAGCGTCGAGAGCATCGGCACGAAAAGACCCGTGAGGGACGGCGCCATGGAGTAGATGATCGACGAGACCGAAACGATATCGGTACGCTCATGGGAGTTGGGCGATATGACGTTTGCAAGGTCTGTGTATGCCTGCTGGAAGAAAGGATAGAAGCACTGCAGAAGGTTATAGCAGAGGAAAACCGCAATGACTTTCTGCATATACGACATCGTCTCATATGGCAGCCAGACGAACACGACCGCTATAATAACGGTGGGAATACCGGTTATCGCAAGCCAGGGACGGAATTTTCCGGATTTGAAGCGGGCGCTGTCGATTATGTAAGAGCGTCCGATAGTGATTCCGAAGCCGATAATAGTCGATGCGACCGCCATATACTGCAAGTGCATCGGCTTGATGCCTATCGTGTTTCCGACAAGGAAGCTCGTTGCGGAAAGCGCGATGAGCGAGCAGAAGAACATGACGAACTGAACGCCCATTCCTCCGACGCCGTAGGCAATTATCTCTTTGTAGGAGACATATTTGCCCAAGGCGGGTGTTTTCCAGTGCAGTACGACATTGTTCCATGTCGTGCTGACCTTTTCCTTGAGATTACTCTTTCCCATTTCAACACTCCTTCAGGTCCGCGGCGAAGCAGGGAAAATACGCCCGCAGACAGTTGTTTTAGCCCCCCGATATGAAAAAATTCAATCGGGAAGCATCGACAATTTGCATAAAAGCTCTTATAATTATAGCAAAAATATTAATAGCTTGCAACAGCGTTTTGGACTTAAGTACAATAAAAGCAGAAATTTAATAATTATTTCAGCGTTATCACATTCCTGTTGAATTTTCAGCGGCGAAGTGCTATAATATCCTCAGAAATTTTTCAGAGGTGAACAGTGTTGAATAAGCCAAAGATAATCGCACACCGCGGTGCTAACCGCTATGCTCCCCAGAACACGATACCCGCATTTGAAAAAGCAGTCGAGCTCGGGGCGGACGGAACCGAGACCGACGTCCATATCACCAAGGACGGGCATATAGTCATCTGCCATAACGACACCGTTGACGAGATGTCCAACGGCACCGGCGCTATCGGCGACTATATGTTTGATGATATCCGCAAGCTCGATTTCGGCAGCAAGTTCTCAAAGGACTTCGCCGGCGTCACTCTACCCACCGTCGAGGAGTACCTCGAGTGCATGAAGAAGAGCGACAAGCTGAGCGTTATGAATATCGAGATAAAGCCCAACAAGTCCGAGCGCGAAGACATAGTGCGCAAGACGATAGAGGCAGTCAAGGACTACGGACTTTTCGATGAGCTTCTCATTTCGAGCTTCGACTATAAGATGCTTGTTGAGGCGAAGAAGTACGATCCCAAGTGCAAGACGGCGTATCTCTATCCGATTTACGGACAGGTAGTCAGAAGATGGTTCTTCCAGCCTCTGCACCTCGCGCAGAAAATCGGCTGCGACGCACTGCATCCGCATAAGGCGTTTGCGACAAAAGCGCTCGTCCGCCGCGCCCATGCCGCCGGCATTAAGGTCAACGCATGGACGGTTGACGAGGAAAAGGATGTTATCCAGATGCTCGAAAACGGCGTTGACGGTATCATCACCGACCGCCCCGATTATGTCGAGTCCGTCGTGGACAGATACCTCGCCGAGCATAAATAAAGCCTGAAATCAAAGTACCGCAGAGCAAAAGCCCTGCGGTATTTTTGCTGTTTGCTGATGCTCAGTTTGTAGGGTGCGGCGACTCGACGCACCGTTGCCGCGACAGCGGTTTTACGCAGGGGGTAAGATTACGAAGCCGAGACTGAGGGGGTATTGCACGGATTTACCTCTTTGCATAGACTGCTTTGTTTCTCAATGTTCCTGTAGGGTGCGGCGACTCGACGCACCGCTGCCGCGACAGCGGCATAAAACACAATATGCAATTGTAAAATTAACTCTCTGCCTCAACAGCAAAACCGCCGCGGATATCCGCGGCGGCTCGTCTTATCAGCTTTTATAACGCCCTTACGCAGTCTTTGAATATCTCGCCGCGCTGCTGATAGCATTTGAACATATCCCAGCTCGCGCATGCGGGGGAGAGCAGTACGCAGTCGCCGCTCTCGGCGTCGGCGGCAGCTATACTGACCGCCTCTTCGAGCGTGTCAACGAATTTGTAAGCCTTGAAGCCGGCCCTGTCGCAGGCGGCGGCAATGTCGTGCTTCGTCTTGCCTATGAGCAGAAGTTCTTTTACCCTGCCCTCAAATGTCGCTACCCACTCGTCATAGCTTGACTTTTTGTCGTAGCCTCCGCCTATGAGAATTGTCGGCGAGGGCATGGCACATACCGCCTTTATCGCCGCATCGGGGTTCGTGCCCTTTGAGTCGTTGTAGTATTTGACTCCGTTCTTCTCGGCGACGAATTCTATCCTGTGCTCGACCGCCGTGAACTCTTTTATGCCTTGGCGGATGGTGTCGAGCGGCACGCCCATAGCATGGGTCATTGCGATAGCCGCCATGATATTTTCATAGTTGTGCATGCCGACAAGACTCGTGTCTTTCGTCGTGCAGACGGGCGTTTCAACGCCGTTTTCTTTTATTATCATCGTATCGCCGCGCAGGAACACTCCGCTCTCGAGCTTTTCCGAAGAGCTGAAGAATATTACTTTGCAGCGCGGGGTCTTGCCGAATTCGCGCAGAACCGGGTCGTTGTAGTTGAGTACGCAGAAGTCGTTCTCGTCCTGATTCTTGGTTATCGATTCTTTTATCGCGATGTAGTTTTCGAGCGTTTTGTGCCTGTCGAGATGGTCGGGCGTGATGTTGAGAATAGCCGTGACGTGCGGCTTGAAGGTCACCATAGTTTCAAGCTGAAAGCTGCTTATCTCCGCGACCGTCACGCTGTCCTTGTCGCTCTCGAGCGCGTATCCGGTGTAGGGAATCTCGATATTGCCTACGAGCAGAGCCTTTTTCGCGTGGCGCTTCATTATGTCATAGGTGAGCGAAGTTGTCGTGGTCTTGCCGTTTGTGCCTGTTATGCCGATAACCGTGCCCTTGTCGTGCCTGTAGGCAAGCTCGACCTCGCCCCAGATCGGTATATCATGTTCTTTGACGGCTTTCATTATCGGCGTCTCAAGCGATACGCCGGGGCTTACTACGCAAATGTCAACGCGCGAAAAATCGAAGCCCGAAAAATCGCCGAGGATAAATTCTATATTATCCCTGCCTATTTTTTCGCACGCCGCCGCAGTGTCGAAATTCTCGTTGCCGTCGTAGATTATAAAATCCTCGCCGACTTTGATAAGCAGCTGCGCGGCGTTGATTCCGCTGCGCCCCGCGCCGACTATAAGATATCTGCTCATTGTTGTTACCTCCGAATCAGTTGTCGGTCAGGTCGAAATAGACCTGCTTCATATTTTCTGCGCTCAGCTCGTCTGCGCGCTTCTTTCCGTTTTCCGAAAGACGGGCGCGAAGTTCGCCGTCCGTCAGCAGTGTTTTGAGCGCCTTCGCGTATTCGCGGTGGGCGTCGTTTATGTTGCCGTAGTCAAAGTCCGGGCTCTCGGACATGACGGGGCAGAGGATTCCGCAATCGACTTTTGTCATCTTGTCGCAGTGCGGCAGGAACGGGCGACCGGGCGCGAGAACCTCGGCAGGCCCCGATGTGCAGTCCGTGCTGACGGTCGGTGTGCCGACCGCCAACGCCTCAACAATGACATTCGGGAAGCCTTCGTAGTAAGAAGTCATTGCAAAAACATCCGCGCGGGAGACAAATTTGAACACATTCTTTTGAAATCCCGCAAAGACTATATCGCCTGAATATTCGCTCTTTTTCGCCATCTCGCGAACGGCGTTTTCGTATTCGCCGCGGCACCCGAGGAATATCAGCCCCGCGTCGGGGATATCTTTTTTCAGCAGCTCAAAGCTCTTCAGCATATCCCACTGACATTTCTGCTCAACGAATCTCGAAGAGAAAGCTATAACTCTGTGAGTGTCATAGAATTTCTTATATTCTTCGTCAAGTTCCTCTTTGGCGTCCTCGCGGGCTTTTTCGCAGTCGATGATATTATATGCCGTGAAAAGCTTATCTTCGTTTCCCGGGAACATCTCTTCGCATTTTTTCTGCATTTCGAGGGCATTGAAGAGAACATTGCATCCGTGCCGCAGCGCGAATGAATAGAGCTTCGAGCTCTTTATGAGCCGCACATAGTCGCGGCAGGAGATATATTTCACGCACTTCGCGCCCGAGAGCGCGAGCGCTTCGTTCGGCGCGTGAGTGAACGAATACGCAGTGCATATATCATGCTCTTTGACGAATTTTTTTATCGCCGCGGCGCGCTTGAGCATAATAACAGCACGCTGTGCCGTGCCTTTGCCTGCGGGTAATTTTAAATCAACGAATTCGCCCGCGCAGTCGAATCGCTTTTCGCTCGCGTCAAAGACCAGGACATAGACATTGAATTTTTCGCTCAGCAGATGCGACAGCCTGCTCGCAAACCGCTCGCTTCCGCCGCTTCGCAGATCCTGAAGTATTATCGCGACATTTTTCATTTTCAGTTCACTTCTTTGCATATTTTTCGCTCTGGGCTACCGCAAGCCTGTCGCACCGCTCGTTCTCGGGGTGCCCCGCGTGTCCTTTGACCCATATGAACTCATATTCGTGCTTTGAAAGCGCCTTGAGCAGCCGCTCCCACAGCTCGGGATTCAAAACAGGCTTCTTGTCGGATTTTTTCCACCCGTTCCTCTTCCAGTTCCATATCCAGCCTTTTAAAAACGCGTTCGCAACATACTGCGAGTCGGTGTATATTTTTATATCGCAGGGCTCCTTGAGCCTCTCGACCGCGCTTATGACCGCCGTGAGCTCCATGCGGTTGTTCGTCGTGTTCGCGTCGCCGCCGGACATCTCCGCCTCGTGCTCGCCATAGCGCAGAACGGCGCCCCAGCCGCCGGGTCCGGGATTGCCCGAACATGCGCCGTCGGTGAATATCTCAACTTTTTTCAGTTCGCTCATATTTTACTCCGTTGTGTTATTTTAATTAATTCTATCACTAAGTCGGGTCAAAAACAAGGTGATTTTGCCGCCCCGCCGCACATTTATAAATGTGTGAAACTTCGGCTTAAAACCGCTCCCGGCAGGCAATAATAGGAATATCATATCTTCGGAGGGGTCATCATGTACAGCTACGATGCGGACTCGGCGGCTTTTATAAAACGGGCGCAGGGGCTCACTGCGTCCGACTGCGCGAGAGCGGGCGCGGCAGTCGGTGCGGCTTTTGGGCGCGGTAGGGTAGGCGTCGCCTGCCGGAACGATGAGTATTCCCGCGCCTGCGCCGATGCCGTGTGCGCGGGACTGCGTGTTTCCGGCGTCAATGCGTGGTCGTTCGGCGCGTCCTTTGAATCCCAGCTATCTTTTTTAGTTCCGTTCTCGTCGCTCAATGCGGGCGTGTTCGTCTGCGCCGGGGAGGGGACGGTCAGCATCTTCGGCGAAAACGGGCTGAGCGTATCCGCGGCGCTCGGCAGAAGGGCGGAGGACTTTATGCAAGCGGAGCTTTCTCCCGCGCCGTCGTGCGGGCGGCTTTTCGATATGTCCGCCATGGGTATGCTCTACCGCGACGAGCTGATGCACCATGTGCCTTACAGCGTATCGGACTGCGCGATACTCAGCTCGGACCCGACGATATCCGCGCTCATAAACGACTGCATGCGCACCACCTCGAACGAGCGCGCGCTGACCCTTAGAATAAACCGCAGGGGAACGAGCCTTAGCGCATATACTGAAAAGACCGGGGTCGTGCCGTTTGTCAAGCTTATCGCCCTCTGCGGAATGTACGAGCTCGAGAGCGGGCGGGATATCTCCGTCCCTTATGATTCTCCCGCATTTCTCGATGACCTCGCGCGCAGCTACGGCAGGACGGCTTATCGCTATCTCTCTGCCCCGTCGGACGGCTCGGACAATGTTGCGCGGCGGCTCGCGGCGCGTCAGTTCTGGTCGCGCGACGCACTGTTCACCGCGGCGAAGCTCGTTTGCATCTTGGAAGAGAAGAATATGACCTTCCCCGAGCTCTATTCTCTTTTGCCGCCGCTGTTTGTCTACAGCACCACGGCGCAGCTTGAACTGCCGCCCGACTATCTCGACGAGTTCGAGGGCGAGAACTTCTCCTTCGGGCGCGACGGAGCGAACGGCTTCGTGCTTGTCGAAAAGCGCGGAAAAACGCATATTTCACCGCTCGGAAACGGGCGATTCCGCCTGACTGCGCAGAGCTTTGACGAGGAGACCGCGCGCGAGCTCTGCGCCGAAGCGCAGGCGTTCATCTCCTCCGGCGCAAAGTGATTGCAACACCTTTTGCCGATGAGCCTTTTTGTAGGCTGCGCATAATTTTATTGCATCGCGTGTGGCTTAAACTGTATTTACCGATTTGTCCCTATCGGGTGCAACACACTTGACAGTTTTATCCAATCATAGTAAAATTAACAATAGGGATATTTTTGTATTATGACTGCACGCATATGTCTTAACTACCCGAAATTTGTCTTGTATCTATGCTGAAAATATCATCGCGTTTTTAACAGACAAGGCTTTAATTCCCGCACCTTGACCGGTCGGGGTTCTACTTACATCAAAAATTTAACAGAAAAGGAGATTTCTATGCCAAAAGCAAAAGAAACCGGCGCAGCGTCTGCGCCCGCAAAGAAGACTGCGGGCAGGCGCAGCTACCGCAGTTACGGCAAAATTAAGCCCGCACCGGGCAAATCGAAGGCTGAGCCCAAGCCTATAAAAGTGTCGTTTTTAGGCGGCCTGAATGAAGTGGGCAAGAATATGACACTGTTTGAATACGGCGAGGATATGTTCCTTGTCGATTGCGGACTTGCATTCCCGGATCAGGATATGCTCGGAGTCGATCTCGTGCTTCCCGATTTCACCTATGTCGAGCGCAACGCGGACAGGATACGCGGAATAGTCATAACCCACGGACATGAGGATCATATCGGCGGTCTGCCTTATCTTCTCAAGGTTCTCAATGTGCCCGTCTACGGCACGAAGCTCACCATCGGACTCATTCAGGGGAAGCTGCGTGAGCACGGACTGCTCAATTCCGCATCACTCAATGTCATCAAGCCCGGCGATGTGATAACCCTCGGCGGCTTTACCGTTGAGGCTATCCATGTCAACCATTCCATACCCGACGCACTCGGACTCGCTATCCGCTGCGAGGGCGGCACTATCGTCCACACGGGCGACTTCAAAATCGACACAACGCCTATCGACGGCGGCATGATGGATCTCGGCAGACTCGCCGAGATAGGGCAGGAGGGAGTTCTCTGCCTTATGTCCGACTCCACCAACGCCGAGCGTCCCGGCTTCACCGAGAGCGAGAGAAAGGTCGGCGAATCGTTCGAGACCCTCTTTCGCAAGGCTGGCAACAACCGCATAATAGTTGCAACATTCTCTTCCAATATCCACCGCGTGCAGCAGATAATGAATGTTGCGGCGAGCCTCGGACGCAAGGTCGCGCTCGTCGGCAGAAGCCTCGAAAATGTCGTGAGCATCTCGGCGGAGCTCGGCTATCTCAATATACCCGAGGGGATAGTTATCGATATCAATATGATAAATCGCTATCCCGCCGATAAGCTCGTTATCATCACCACGGGCAGCCAGGGCGAGCCTATGAGTGCCCTGACCCGCATGGCGTTCTCGGATCACCGTAAGGTCGAGATCCACCCCAACGATTATGTTATAATTTCCGCAACTCCGATTCCCGGCAACGAAAAGACCGTCAGCCGTGTCGTCAACGAGCTGATGAAGCTCGGCGCGGATGTCGTATATGAGAAGATGTACGAAGTCCATGTCTCCGGTCACGCCTGCCAGGAGGAGCTGAAAATGATAATGGGCATCGTCAAGCCGAAATATTTCATTCCGGTTCACGGCGAGCTCAAACATCTCAGAAAACACGCGGGTCTCGCGCTAAGTATGGGTATCCCTAAGGAGAATATACTCATCGCCGATAACGGCAGAGTCGCCGAGATCAGCAAAAAAGCGCTCAGATGTACGTCAACCGTGCCCGCAGGCAGAGTGTTTGTCGACGGCTACGGCGTCGGCGATGTCGGCTCGGTCGTGCTTCGAGACAGAAAGCATCTCGCACAGGACGGTCTCGTTATCGTCGCCGTCTGCATTGACCGCGAGAGCGGCATGATAGTTTCCGGCCCCGATGTCGTGACGAGAGGTTTCGTCTATGTCAAGGAGTCCGAGGAGCTGATAAACGCCGCGCGTGAAGTCGCCGTTGAGGCTATCGAAGCCCAGACGGACGGCGGATATTTCGATTGGAACAGCATCAAGGCAAGCCTCAGGGACGAGATATCTCACCTGATGTATGAGCGCACCAAGCGCAGCCCGATGATTCTTCCTGTTATTATGGAGGTCTGATGAATGAGTTTTAAGGATTTCCTGCGAGAGCTCGCAGTGGAAATAGCTGCCTTTGTTGCGGCGGCTGCGTTCATTGTTGTTGTCGCTGTCCGCTACAGCGGGTGGGCGGCGCTTGTGGGTAGTGTCCTTCTCATCGCGTTCTCGGTCTATAAGATTGTCAAGTTCTTTAACATCCGCAACCGTGAACGCCAGCTAAGGGACATGGCGTCGCACAGCCTCGACGCGACCGACGCCGGTTCCGTCAATGATTTTCCCATGCCTATGCTCGTGTGCGACGGCGACGGGATAATCGAGCTTTTCAACAGAAGCTTTTTCCATACTTTTATGGATGAGTCGGTCATCGACCGCAAGCTCGCCCAGCCGTTTATCGGCGGCTGCGATCCCGAGCAGGCGGAGTCGAACGGCGCAGCCATAGTCAAAATCAAGGATTCCTATTATATAGTCACCCCGTCCTCGTTCGAGTTCAAGGGCGGGAAAGAATATGTTTTCTATTTCACCGATGTAAGCGAGATGAAGCGCGCTCAGCTCGCTTACATAAAGAACAGACCCATCATAATGCTTCTGCAGACCGACGATATCGCGGATATCAAGGCGGATTACAGAGACAGCGAGCGCGCGGCAATACGCGGCGGAGTCGAAGAGGTGATAGAGAACTGGACAGGGCAGTATGACTGCATTATGCGCAAAATCTCCGAGGAGCGGTTCATGATAATCGCCCAGAGCGATGTGCTCGAGAAGATGCGCGCCGACCGTTTCAGCGTTCTCGACAAGATACGCGAATATAAATATAAAGAAAGAGTGCTCGGTCTGACCCTCTCCATAGGCGTCGGTACCGGAGTCGCCATAACCGATTGCGAAAAGTCCGCCGAGCAGGCGCTCGATATGGCGCTCGGACGCGGCGGCGATCAGGCGGCGGTCAAGACGAAGGACGAGTATGAGTTCTTCGGCGGCGTTTCCAAGAGCGTCGAAAAGGTCACAAAATTCCAGACCCGCGTCGCGGCTTCGTCTCTTTCGAGTCTTATCAGCGCGAGCGACCGCGTGATGATAATGGGTCATTCGTTCCCGGATATGGACGCTTTCGGCGCGGCAGTCGGCGTGTCGTCGATAACCCGCGCCCTCGGCATCGACGCGTATATCGCCCTCGATGAAAACCGCAGCTTTGCCGGCGCCGCTGTCGATATGCTCCGAGCTGACGGCTGGGACGGCAAGATAATCGATGTCAACGAAGCCCTCGCGCTCATGACGAGAAAGACCCTGCTCGTCGTTGTCGATACCCATAAGAGCAGCTTTGTCGATTTCCCGACTCTCTATGAAAAGGCGTCCGCCACGGTCGTTATCGACCATCACAGAAAGTCGGTCGATCATATCAAAGACGCGCTCATTTTCTTCCATGACCCCAACGCCTCGTCGACCTGCGAAATGGTCACGGAGCTCATGCGCTATATAACCCCCGCGCCGACGCTGTCTCCAGTGGAAGCTCAGGCGATGCTCGCGGGCATAATGCTCGACACAAAGGAGTTCGTCCTCTCAACCGGTGTGCGCACCTTTGAAGCGGCGGCTTTTCTCAAGGGCAAGGGCGCAGATACCGTCGCGGTAAAGCGCCTGTTCTCGAATTCGATCGAGAGCAACCGCAAGCGCAGCGAGATAATCTCCGCCGCGCATATCTACAGGGGCTGTGCCATAGCCTGCACCGCACCCGGTATGGAGAACGCGAGACTGCTCAGCGCCCAGGCGGCGGACGAACTGCTTGAAGTCAGCGGCGTAAAAGCCTCGTTTGTTATCTTCGACAGCGGAAAGGACAGCGTCAATATCTCGGCGCGCTCCTACGGCGACCTGAATGTCCAGATAATCATGGAATATCTCGGCGGCGGCGGCCACCGCACCATGGCGGCGGCTCAGCT
>OHUB01000770.1_pt1 | contig 15393 bp, 11 predicted proteins | sample 1579091 | NCBI WGS metagenome assembly OHUB01 (sample SAMEA3879566, study PRJEB24766) | human gut metagenome | biome: human-associated habitat; feature: feces | place: USA | collected 1985/1987
TCAGCGCGTCCCGGCGCATCTCGTTGAGGATGGCCGCCACCTGCGGGGCCGTGCTCTGGTCAAGGCCCTCATACTTTTCCAGCAGGGAGCCGACGAAATCCTGCACCTCGATGGGCGGATGGGGCAGCGCCGCGAACCGGCCCCGGCGGTCCGGGCTGAACTCGGCAATGAAATCGTTGCCGCGGTAGAGCCGGACGCTCTCGGCGTTGGTGAACACCCAGCAGGCCCCGGCAAAACCGCCGGGGTGGTCGCCCAGCGCCATGCTGGACGAAACTTCCAGCACGATGTCGGAGGGGGAGCGGGGCGTCTTCTGGCTGGCATAGACGGCGGCGGAGAGTTTCGGGTTCCGGAACGAGTCGAGCACACCGTGGTAGCAGATGCGGTCGCCGCTGCCGAACTCCCGGTGGGTGTTGTAATCGGCCATGCACCAGCCAAAGCTGCCCGCCACGCCCGGCTGGGCGATGGCATCGTTCAGGACGGCCGCGTGGTGGAGGGCCTGGGCCAGCCGGTGCGGTTCGTCGTCAAAGGTCTTGGCGGGGAACTGCTGGCCCCCGAACTCGCTGATGAGGTAGCCCTTGCGCAGGTCGGGCGTGACGGCGGAGCGGTTCTCGCAGCCAGCCCCCCGCCCGGTGTAGGAGTAATCGCTGTAGGCGTAGACGTCTTCCAGCAATTGGTCTTTGCGGCGGATGTGGGCACCGCCGGTGGGGCGGGTGGGGTCCAGCCGCCGGACGGCCTCATTGGTGCGCTTGTAGAACGCTTCATCGTCGGGGCTGCCGTTGACCCGTACGCCCCACAGAAAGACGCTGGGATGGTTGCGGCACTGACAGACCATCTCGCGGCAGTTCTGCAATGCCTGTGCCTGCCAGCTCTCATCGCCGATGTGCTGCCAGCCCGGCATCTCCACAAAGACCAGAAGCCCCAGCTCGTCGCAGGCGTCGAGGAAGGCTTGGCTCTGGGGGTAGTGGCTGGTGCGGACTGCGTTGCAGCCCAGTTGCTTTTTCAGGATCTGGGCATCCAGCTGCTGGATGCTGTCCGGCATGGCATAGCCCTGATAGGGGTAGCTCTGGTGGCGGTTCAGGCCGCGCAGCTCCACCCGCTGGCCGTTGAGGTACAGCCCGCCCGCCACGAACTGAAGGGTCCGGAAGCCGAACCGGGTGGATTTTTCGTCCAGCACCCGGTCGGGCAGGCCGCTGGTGCCGGGGCGGATGAGCCGCACGGTGAGGGTGTACAGGAAGGGGTGTCCGATGCTCCATGGGTGGACGCCGTTTAGGGTGCCCACGATGGGCAGCGACAGCTCGCCGCTGTAGAGTGCCCGGCTCCCGGCGGGGCTGCGGATCTCGGCCTGCAAGGTGCAGCCGACCGTCTCGCCCACGGTGGAGGTGTAGATGCGAAAATCGCCCTCGGCCTGCGCCTCGATGAAGATGTCCCGCAGATAGGCAGGCTCCTTCACGTCCAGCGAGACGGCGCGGTAGATGCCGCCGTAGGTCAGAAAATCGATCTGCCCGCCGAAGGGCGGGATGTTCAGGTCTTCCCGGCTGTCGCACCGGACGGCCACGACGTTCTGCTCCCCCAGACGGAGGGATTCGGTCAGGTCCACGGTAAAGGCCGTGTAGCCGCAGCCATGATGAAACACCCGGCGGCCGTTGCAGAAGACGGTGGCGTCGTGCGCCACGGCCTCAAAGGTCAGCAGGACCGTGCGGCCCTGCCACTCTTTGGGCGCAAAAAACTCCCGCCGGTAGCCGCAGAGCCGCTGGTAGTCGTTCTCATTGCAGTAATTGTAGGGCAGCGTCCTGACCGTGTGCGGGATGCGCACCGGGGTCAGGGGCAGATCCGGACATTCCGGCCGCACGATGGCGGGGTCGAATACCGGGGTGAAGGTCCAGCCGTCGTTCCAATCGTAGTGTTCCATAGCCTGCTCTCCGTCATGGTAAAAAATACTTATCTTCATGTTACCACAAAGTTATGAACGAAAAAAGGATGCAGGCGCTGTTTCTGCGGGATTTCTCACTTTTTCTGGAACAAAAGCGGCGGATGGCAGCAGAAAAGCCCGGCCGGGCAGTGCCGGTCAGGCTTTTCGGGCGTGGCTGCTTATCGGATGAAGTTCGTCATGGGGCGGCGGGGATTCTCCGGGTGCCGGATGCCGGCGGCCTTGCCGGCCTCGATGCACTGGAGCAGCCAGGCCATGTTCCGGCCCAGCTCCCGCATCACGGCGCAGCCCTCTTCGTCCTGCAGGACCTGTGCGGGGTTGGAGCCGTGGACCATGGCCCAGTAGGAGCCGTTGACCAGCGGCATGTGGAAGAACTCCGGGTACTTGACCAGCTGGTCCAGCGTGGTGGTGGTGCCGCCGCGGCGGGCCGAACAGCAGATGGCGGCAGGCTTGTAGGCCAGATACTTGCCGCCTGCGTAGCTCAGGCGGTCCATAAAGCTGGTCATGTTGCCGGAGGCCGAGGCATAGTGCACCGGGCTGCCGAAGACGAAGGCGTCGGCGGTCCTGGCTTTTTCGATGGCCTCGTTGACCACGCCGCCAAAGACACAGCCGTTGCCTGCGGCACAGCCGCCGCAGCCGATGCAGCCGCCGACGGGCCGGGTGCCGACGTTGAAGATCTCGGTCTCGATGTGGGCGCGGTTCAGCTCCTCCGCAATGAGGGACAGAGCGGTGTAGGTGCAGCCTTTTTCGTGGGGGCTGCCGTTGATGAGCAGGACTTTCATACGTTGAATCTCTCCTTTTGACCATGCGCCCCGGAACAGGGGGCGCTCTGCCCTGATTTTAGCACACTTGCGGCCGCAGTGCAACGCGGGCCTTGACAAAGTACGGTGTCTTGACAATAATATAAAGATACATAAAACGGAATGCAAAAGGAGGCAACCACATGCGAGTCATTGCAGGAGACGCACGGGGCAGACGGCTGGAGGCCCTGCCCGGCACCGATATCACCCGCCCCACCCTCGACCAGGTCAAGGAGGCGATGTTCAGCATCGTTCAGTTCGACCTGCCCGGCGCACGGGTGCTGGACCTGTACGCAGGCAGCGGCCAGCTCGGCATCGAGGCCCTCTCGCGCGGGGCAGCACGGTGCGTGTTCCTGGACGAGAACCGCGAGGCCGTCAACATCGTGATGAAGAACTGCAAGACCTGCGGCGTGTTCGACCGCAGCCGCGTCAACATCGGCGAGGCGGCGCGGTATCTTTCCGCCTGCCGTGAGCAGTTCGACCTGGTTCTGCTGGACCCGCCGTTCCACGGTGGTACGCTGGAAAAGATCCTTCCCAGCGTGGAAAAGGTGCTGGCACCCGGCGGCATCGCCCTGTGCGAGAGCGAGACCGGCCTTGTGCTGCCTGCCGAGGTGGGCAGCCTGACGCTGAAGAAACAGTATAAGTATGGCAAGGTGCTGCTGTGGAAGTACACGAAGCCCATGCAGCCTGCCGGAGAGGAAGATGCGGAATGAACGTGAACGAGCTTTTGGATACCATTGAGGACGCGCTGGAAGAAAGCGCCGGGATGCCCCTTTCGGGTGGCAAGCGGATCGTGGACGTGGAGCAGATCCGGGATTATCTGGATGAGATCCGCCAGAATCTGCCCGTGGAGCTGCGGCAGGCGCAGTCCATCGTCAGCGACCGCGCCCAGCTCATTGATTCGGCCAACGCCCAGGCCCAGGCCATCGTGAAAAAGGCCGAGGACCGCGCCCGCATCCTCGTCAGCGAGGCGGAGATCGTCAAGGCGGCCCAGCAGCGCGCCTCCGAGATCGTCTCAGCCGCCCAGACCGAGGCCCGCACCGTCCGCCAGACCGTGACCGACTACTGTGATAATATGCTCAAGACCACCGAGGAGACCATGGCAGAGAACGCTGCGCAGGTCCGGAACGTCCGCGCCAATCTGCGCCAGACGCCCCGGAAACCCCAGTGAGCGGAATTTGTCGGAAAAACCCATTTGCCCCTGCCAGCAAAATTGACGGCTTGCAGGGGCTTTTTTTGTGACATTTTGAGAGAAAAACCAGCCCGAAAAGCCTTGCATTCGCAGGGCGGTTTTGTTACAATAAAACTGTATCGGAGAGATGCCTTGGGGCAGTGTGTGCCTGCGGGCAGAAAAACACGGCGAAAAACGGAAAAAACAGCGTGAAAACGCCGGATGATACGCAACTTGAAACGACAGAAAGGAGGCTGGGCCCTATGGGCAGTGAAACGATCGGACAAGCCTTTGACCCGGCCTCGTTTGAGCATGTACCTGTGCTTTTGAACGAGTGCCTGGACGGCCTTGCCATTGACCCGGCAGGCATCTATCTGGACGGCACCGCAGGCGGTGCGGGACATTCCCGCCAGATCGCGCTGCGGCTGGACGCGGAACAGGGCGGCAGGCTCATCTCATTGGACCAGGACCCGGACGCGGTGCAGACCGCGCGGGCGCGGCTGGCCGGGCTGCCTGCCACCGTGGTGCAGATCAACTTCCGCTATGCGGGACAAGCTCTGGAACAGCTGGGCATCGACAAGATCAACGGAGCGCTGCTGGACCTCGGCGTTTCCAGCCACCAGCTGGACGATGCCGCCAGAGGCTTTTCCTACCGGGCAGACGCTCCGCTGGACATGCGGATGAGCCAGGAGGGCGAGACTGCCGCCGACCTTGTGAACACCGAGAGCCGGGAGGAGCTGGCCCGCATCCTCAAGGATTATGGTGAAGAACCCTTCGCCTGGCAGATCGCGGGCAAGATCGTCGAGGCACGGGAGGCTTCCCCCATCGAGACGACATTGCAGCTGGCCGACATCGTGGCCAGCGCCATGCCGGCGGCCGAGCGGCGTAAGAACAAGAACCCGTCCCGCCGCACCTTCCAGGCGCTGCGCATTGCGGTCAACCACGAGCTGGACGCACTGGAAGAGGGCATGGACACCATCTTTGAGCATCTGGCCCCCGGTGGGCGGCTGTGCATCATCACCTTCCACTCGCTGGAAGACCGACTGGTGAAGAACAAGTTCCGCCGCTGGGCCACCGCCTGCACCTGCCCGCCGGAGTTCCCGGTCTGCGTCTGCGGCGGCAGGGCCAAAGCAAAACTCATCACCCGCAAACCCATCGAAGCAAATACGCAGGAGTTGGAAGAGAACCGGCGCAGCCGGTCGGCACATCTCCGCGTTCTTGAAAAAATTTAACCACTGCGGAGTATCAGTGAGGAGGAGAGTACCATGGGCCAGGCAGCATATGATATGACAGAGGTGCGCCGCAGAAGAGCACCCCACCCGCAGCGGAACGTTCCGCTGCGGGTGGAAAAAGGCGGCAAGCCCCGGCTGAACCCGGTGCGCGCTGCCATGCAGCACGCATTGCAGCTGCTCTCGGCGGCGCTGCTGGTGGGCTTTGCCGTCAGCCTGCTGTGGAGCGAGTCCCAGCTGGTGGAGCTGAACAGCAAGATCCAGAACGCCAAGGCGGAGCTCGTCAGCGAGCAGAGCCAGTACACCTACTACAACAGTGCACTGAACAACCGCACCAACATCACCAGCGTGGAAGAGACGGCCACCCGCCTCGGTCTGATGAAGATCGACCAGAGCCAGATCACCTACATCCGCCTGGACGAGGGCAGCGTCCTCGTCCGCAAGGAGTCCGCTGTGCGGCAGTGGACCGACCTGCTGCACGACGGAGCCATGATGGTCATGGGCCGCGTGAACCGCGCAAACTAAAATAAAACAGGAAAAGCGTGCGGCAGCGCACGCTTTTTCGGTTTCTCAGGAGTCAAACCAACATGCAGGAACCATCCTCCAAGAACAAAAAAGGGCTTTACCGGCTGCGCCGCGCCGACCCGCACGAGCGGCTGAGCGCACGGCTGCGGCATTTCAGCTTTGGCGCAGCGGTGGTGTTCGTCGTGGCGGCGGCAGGCATCGTCATCCACAGCCTGTACAATATCCAGATCAAGAACGGCGCGACCTTCCGCCAGTATGCGGCCCAGCAGCAGCTGCTGGACAGCACCATCCAGGCGACCCGCGGCGAGATCTATGATACGTCCGGCATCACGCTGGCCTCCACCAGCGTGGTCTGGACCATCTGGGCCGACCCCAGCTACAGCACGGCCCTGTTCACCAGCAGCAAGAACGACGACACCGGCGAGGTGACCAGGACGGCCGACCCTGCCGCATTGCAGGAGGTCAGCACCCAGATCACCCTGCGGCTGCTCTCCGGCGACGGCGAGAGCCTGGACAGCGTGGACACCTCCTCGGCGGCCTACCAGACCCAGTATCAGGCGGTGTACGATGCCCTGTCCAAGAGTGACTCGGCCTACCAGACACTGGCCACCAAGGTGAACAACGCCATCAAACTGTCCATTGAACAATACGTCACCGCGTACAACAAGGCCCACAAAAAGGCCGATGCCGACAAGGGCATCCGCAAGGGCCGCATCTCTGTCTCGTCCACCAAGAGCTTCCAGCGGGATTACCCCTACGGAGCCTTTGCGGCAGCGGTGCTGGGCTTCTGCGATGCCGACGGCTACGGCACCTATGGCCTGGAAAAATCCTACGAATCCACGCTGGCGGGCGTCAATGGCCGCACCATCACCCTGCGCAATGCTTACGGCAATGCCATCGCGGACGAAAACGCCACCACCTACGCTGCCAAGGACGGCTCCAATCTGGTGCTGTCGCTGGATGTGAACATCCAGGAGGTGGCGGAGCGCTACCTGAACGAGGCCATCTCGGCCAACAACGTCGAGAACCGCGGCGCGGCCATCGTGATGAACGTCAAGACCGGTGCCATCCTGGCCATGGCCTCTAAGCCGGATTTCGACCCCAATAACGCGCTGGATTACACCGCCAACGAGGCCTATCTCAACGAGCTGGTCCACGCCGAACCGGAGCTCTACGGCATCTACCTCAAGAATGAGGACGGCAGCTATGTCACAGATGCGAACGGCAACAAGGTGCTGGACCCGGAGGGCGATTATTCCGGCTATTACCGCGACATCCAGTGGAAGAACAAGACCATCACCGAGCTGTACTACCCCGGAAGCGTCTTCAAGGTCATCACGGCGGCCATGGGGGTGGACTCCGGCAAGGCGACCATCAACACCACGCTGAACTGTTCCGGTGCCTACGGCGTCGCCAAGGAGACCTATCACTGCGCCGGCAAAAAGGCCCACGGCGTCCAGAATCTGGCCGAAGCGCTGCGGAACAGCTGCAACATCTACTTCATCCAGCTGGGCCAGCGCATCGGTTCCAGCCTGTTCTATGATTACTTTGACGCTTTCGGCTTCACCGAGCGCACCGGCGTGGACCTGCCCAGCGAGACGAACTTCATGCAGTATTACAGCAAGAGCCGCCTGGGCGAAGTCGAGCTGGCCTCGTCGGCCTTCGGTCAGGCCATGGCGGTCACGCCGCTGCAGGTCTGCACGGCCATCTCCGCTGCCGTCAACGGCGGCTATCTCGTCACCCCCCATGTGGTGGATAAGATCACCGACCAGAACGGCAACGTCATCGAAGAGGTGGGGGCAAACGTCCGCCGCCAGGTCATCAGCGAGAGCGCCAGCAAAGCCATCCGCCAGATCATGGAATATGAAGTGGCGGACGGCACCCAGGGCGGCGGCGGCCGCGCCTATGTGGCAGGCTACCGCATCGGCGGCAAGTCCGGCACGTCCGAGCAGCTGAACATGGACCGCCGCAGCGATGGTGACTACAAGAAGGTCGCTTCCTTTGTGGCGGTCCTGCCCGCCGACGACCCGGAGATCCTCGTCTACGTCATGCTCGACGACCCCAACAACGCCAAAACGGACTACTCGTCCATTCTGGCTGCGCCCGTCGTCGGCAACATCATCAGTGAGATCGCGCCCTACCTTGGCATCGCCACCGACGGCACCGACCGCAGCGGCACTATCGTCAAGGTGCCCAACCTCATCGGCAACGAGTGGAGCAATGCGCAGGTCTCGCTGAACATCAAGGGCCTCAAGCACCAGCTGGCCGAGAGCGACGCCAGCCAGGCGGGCGCGGTGGTCACCTACCAGTACCCGCGCGCAGGCGCGGAGGTGCCCTACGGCACCACGGTGTATCTGTATACCGATACATACGAAGGCAGGCACACGGAGGTGCCGGATGTGACGGGCAAGAGCGCGGATTTTGCCCGCCAGATGCTGGCAGCAGCCGGGCTCAACTGCATTGTGGCCGGCGATGCGAACGGCCTGGTCCAGGAGCAGAGCGAGGCGGCGGGGGCCAGCGTCCAGCGCGGCACCCTCGTGACCATCACCTGCGGATAAACCCTCTCAGGCGCTTCGCGCCAGCTCTCCCCAAGGGAGAGCCATTGGCAGCCGGGTCGTGAGGATCCAATCTGCTGGGGCTGTTGGTAAGAGGAACGGCATCTCGTATGGAAGACGATCGAGTGATATCAGGAAAAGGGAGAGTATCGTATGGAAAAGATCAGAGCAAGCATTCTGCTGAACGGCCTTGCGCCGGAAGGCTTTGACACCGGGGACGCCGAAGTGTCCCTTGTGACCACCGACAGCCGCGAGGTCTGCCCCGGCTGCATCTTTGTGGCCTTTCCGGGTGAACGATTCGACGGCCACGACTTTGCAGCCAAGGCACTGGAAGCCGGGGCCTTCTGTGTGGTGCTGAACCACCCGGTCGAGGGCGTCCCGGAGGAAAAGGCCGTGCTCTGCGCGGACAGCTACCATGCCATGATGGTGATGGGGGCCAACTACCGCAGCCAGTTCCACCCCAGAGTCGTGGGCGTGACGGGCAGCGTGGGCAAGACCACCACCAAGCAGATGTGCTATGCTGCCATCGAGGGCTTCGGCAATACCATCAAGACCGAGGGCAACCAGAACAATGAGCTGGGCCTGCCCCGCACGATGTTCCGCATCGGGAACGAGACCGAATACGCCGTCGTCGAGATGGGCATGAGCCACCTGGGCGAGATCGAGCGGCTGAGCCGCTGCGCCCGCCCGGATGTGGGCATCATCACCTGCATCGGTGTGTCCCACATCGGCAACCTGGGCAGTCAGGAGAACATCTGCAAGGCCAAGCTGGAGATCTGCGCCGGTCTGCCGGAGGGCGCTCCGCTGGTGCTGAACGGCGACGACCCCTTCCTGCGGAAGGCAGAGCTGCCGGAGCATGTCCGGCCCGTCTGGTTCAGCCTGGGCGACGAGGGCGCGGATGTCTGCGCCCTGTCCATCCAGCAGGAGGCCGACGGCATGAGCTTTGTGCTCGAAGACCACGAGGAGGGCACCTTTATGGTGCACATCCCTGCGATGGGCCGCCACAACGTGGCCAATGCGCTGGCCGCTTACTGCGCCGCCACTCGGCTGGGCCTCAATGCCCGGAAGGTGCTGCGGGGCATCAGCAATTTTGAGCAGACCGGGATGCGCCAGAAGATCGTGCACAGCAACGGCGTGGATGTCATCGAGGACTGCTACAACGCCAATCCCGACAGCATGAAGGCCGCGCTGGCCATGTTCCGGGAGTACCCCTGCAAGCGCCGCTTTGCCCTGCTGGGCGATATGCTGGAGCTGGGAGACCTGAGCCGTGAGGCCCACGAGGAAGTGGGCCGTCAGGCGGCGGAAAGCGGCATCGACACCCTCATCACCTACGGCGAGCAGGCCAGACGCACGGCCGTGGTGGCTGCGGCCAAGGGCCTGACCACCCTGCACGCCAACACCTACCGCGAAGCCGCCGACGCCCTGCTCCGGCTGATGCAGCCGGGCGATGCGCTGCTGGTCAAGGCCAGCCGCGGCATGGCGCTGGAAAAGGTGCTGGAACTCTTCTACAAGGAGCAGCAGTGATATGATCCGTTTTGCCTTGATCGTCGCATCGACACTGGGGTTCGTCCTCACGGCGGCGATGGGGAACCTGATGGTGCCGCTGCTGCGGGCCTTCCAGAGCCGCCAGCAGCCCACCCGCCCGCCGGTCAAGCCCGGACTCGGACGAAGACCCGGAACGCCCGGCCCAGCCGCCCACGATGGGCGGGCTCTGCCTGATGGTGGGGGTGCTGGCTGCCGTGGGTGTGGGCTGGACCGCCGCCTGCGTGGCCGAACCGCAGCTGCTGGGCACGGAGGGCCTGCTCTCCACCCGGCTGCTCATCGCCCTGTTCGGGGCGCTGCTGTTCGGCGGCGTCGGCCTGGCCGATGACCTGGCCCGCATCCGCCACCGTGCCCCGCTGGGCCTGCGCCGGGGCACCCGCCTGCTGCTGGAAGCGGGGGCCGGTGCCGTGGTGCTCCTGCTGCTGGGGGCCAGCCGCTGCCTTGCCACCGGGCTGGCCCTGCCGGGTCTGGGCTATGTGGAGCTGGGCGTTCTGGCCCCGCTGGTCTGGGAAGCGGGCCTTGTGGCGCTGGCCGAGAGCGTCCGCATCGCGGACGGCATCGACGGCCTGTGCTGCGGCACCGCATTTGCGGCCCAGCTGGGCCTGATGCTCTGCATGACCATCCTCGGCTGGTTCCCGCTGGCCGTCTTCCCGGCGGCGCTGGCCGGGGCGCTGATGGCGTTCCTGCTCTGGAACTTCCCGCCCGCCCGGCTGCGGCTGGGCAGCGTGGGCAGCCTGTTTCTGGCCGGGGCACTGGGCTGTGCGCCGCTGTGCATCGGCTGGCCGGACCTTGCGCTCCCGCTGGGGCTGCCCTACTGGCTGGAGGGCGGCATGGTGGCGGTGCAGATCATGGTCTATCAAACCACGCATGGGAAAAAGCAGCTCTTCCGCACGGCCCCGCTCCACCGCTGGATGGAGGTGCGCGGCAGCAGTGCGGTACAGATCTTTTATACATTCTGTGTGCTCGCCCTGCTGGGCGCCGCAATGGCCCTGCAATGGGCAAAAATCAGTTGAGGAGGTGTGCAGATGGCAACCATCCGCCGAAAAAAGCCGGAGCCGTTCGCGCTGCTGCAGCGGGACCCCGGCCCCTGGTCTCCCATTCTGCTCTACTGGCTGGCAACGCTGGGCATCATCATCGTATTCGGGCTGGTGATGCTGTTCAGCGCCAGCTATACCACAGGCTATCTCCGCTTTGGCGACAGCCTGCACTACATCAAATCCCAGGTGCTCTGCCTGGGGCTGGGCCTCGTGGCCATGTTTTTGTTCTCCTATGTAGACCACCGTCTGCTCCGCAGGCTGGTCTGGCCGGGGTATTTCCTTGTGCTGGCGCTGCTGGTGCTGGTGCTGTTCAGCACCCCGCTGAACGGCTGCAAACGCTGGCTGCGCGTGGCCGGTATGACGGTGCAGGTCTCGGAGATCGCAAAGTTTGAGATGATCCTGCTCACGGCCCATATCGCGGCCAAGGCACCCCGGCTGGAAAAACTGGACCCCAGCCGCAGCGGCCGGGTGCCGGTGGGGCCGTGGCTGCAGCAGCGGCTGGTGCGGGAGCTGCTCCTGCCGCTGCTCCCGCTGCTGCCGGTCATTCTGCTGCTCGTGATGGAGCCGCACATGTCCGGCATCGTGCTGACCACCGCCATGGTGGGCACCATCCTGCTGCTGGGCGGCAACGGCGGCGTCATCACCTGGGTGGGCGGTGCAGCCGGCATCTTTCTGCTGGAAACGATCTTGCAGCACATCGACTCCATCCCTTACCTGCAAAGCCGTCTGGACGGCTGGACGCAGGACCTGACCAAGATGACAGACCAGACTCTGCAAAGTCTGTACGCCATTGGCTCCGGCGGCGTGACGGGCCTTGGGCTGGGCAACAGCATCGAAAAGCAGCTCTGGCTGCCCGAAAGCACCAACGACTTCATCTTCAGCGTCGTCTGCGAGGAGCTGGGCTTTGCGGGGGCCGTGCTGGTCATCGTGCTGTTCGTGGTCTTCCTCGTGCAGGGGTTCTGGCTGGCCTTCCACGCCGAGAACCGCTTCTGCACGCTGGTGGGCATCGGCATCATGGCGCAGATCGCGTGGCAGGTGTTCTGCAACATCGCGGTCGTCACCAACACGCTGCCCAACACCGGCATTTCGCTGCCTTTTTTCTCCTCCGGCGGCACGAGCCTGATCTTGCTGCTGGCGGAGATGGGGGTCATGGTCAACATTGGCCGCAACGGTGAGCGCACCCGTCAGGAGCGCCGCCGCGCCCACGAGGAGCGGGAGGCCCGCCGCCGGGAAAAGACCATCGTGCTGGATACCGCGCGCAGGGCGCGGACCGAATCATAAGGAGGAACCAAGATGCGTGTTCTGATCGCTGCCGGCGGCACAGCCGGCCATATCAACCCCGCACTGGCCATTGCCGGTGCATTGAAAAAAGCAGACCCGACGGCCGAGATCCATTTTGCCGGCCGCAAAGAGGGGATGGAGTACCGTCTGGTGACCCAGGCGGGCTATCCCTTCCACCACATCGAGATCACAGGCTTCCAGCGGAAGCTCTCGCTGCACAACATCAAGCGAAATCTCATCACGCTGTGGAATCTGGCCCTCTCTGGCCCCACGGCCCGGAAGATGATGCGGGAGGTGCAGCCCGATCTGGTCATCGGCTGCGGCGGCTATGTGTCCGGCCCGGTGGTGCGCTGCGCCGCCAAAATGGGCATCAAGACCGCCCTGCATGAGCAGAACGCCTTCCCCGGCGTGACCAACAAGCTGCTGGCCCCGGATGTGGACATCGTGTTCGCCGCTGTGCCCGCTGCCGTGGAAAAGCTGGGTGCCCCCGAAAAGACCCGCGTGGTGGGCAACCCCGTGCGGCCGGAGGTGTTCGCCCAGGCCGGGAACCGTGACGCCATTCGCGCCGAACTGGGTGCAGGGGACCGCACGGTCATCCTGTCGTTCGGCGGCAGTCTGGGAGCACGGCGGGTCAATGAGGTCGTGGCCGACCTCTGCGCCTGGGAGCAGAAAAATCAGAAGCCGGTGCTGCACCTGCATGCCACCGGCCAGTACGGCGTGGAGCTGTTCCAGAACCTCGAAAAAGAGAAGGGGTTTGCCCCCGGCAACAGCCTTGTCGTGAAGGAATACATCAACAACATGCCGGAGCTGCTGGCCGCGGCAGACCTCGTCATCAGCCGCGCCGGTGCCCTGACGCTGGCCGAGCTGGAGGCCGTGGGCCGCGCTGCGATCCTCATCCCCAGCCCCAATGTGGCCGAGAACCACCAGTATTACAACGCCATGGAGCTGCAAAAAGCCGGGGCTGCGGTGGTCATTGAGGAAAAAGACCTGACCGGCGAAGCACTCGTGGCCACCGTGGCCGACCTGCTGGCCGAGCCGGGCAAGCTGGCGCAGATGGGCCAGAACGCCCGGAAGCTCTCGGTGGACGACAGCCTGGACCGCATCGCCAATGCCCTGCTCCGACTGGTCAAGACCCTGTAACAGAACGTGAAATCCAAAGGAAAGGAGGTGCGGCCCAATGGCAGACCGACCCCAGAACCGGAAGAAAAATGGAAAGCGCCGCCCGGTCTACGATCAGGCGCGGGACACCCGGCCCAGCCGCCCGGCGGACCGGAGCAATGTGGGCTACCCCAGCGCCACGACGCCCGGCAGACACCCGGTGACCAACCCGAACTATGACCCCGATGCGCCCCGGCCCAGCCGCTATGCGGCACGGGATACCGGCTCCGGCAGCTATCCGGACAACAGCATCCAGTTCCCCACCGGAGGCCGCCCCGCCCAGAAGCAGAACCCCTCCCGGAACCGGGCACCAAATGCGCCGCGCCAGAACCAGCGGAGAACGAGCGCGCCGCAGAGCCAGCGGCCCCGCAATGGGAAGGCCCGGTCCCAGAACCCGAACGCCCGGCGCCCGGCCAGCGGCCAGCGGCTCCGCCCTACGCAGGCGAACTTGCGGGACCCCGCCCGCCGGGAAGGAAAAAAGAAACGGAAGATGACCCGCAAGGCCCTCCGACGCCGCAGAGCCATCCAGCGCCTGACCGCGCTGGCCATGCTGCTCTGCGTCATCGCGGCAGGCATCTATTTGACGGTTACCATGCTGTTCAAGATCAACACCATTGAGGTGCGGACGGCGGACGGCGTGGTGAGCGAAGCGGGCGGCTACTCCAGCGAGCAGATCCTGCAGGCGCTGGGTGTCCAGAAAGAAGAAAACATCTTCAGCTTTGACCCCGCTGCCAAAGCCGCCGCGCTGGAAAAGGTCTTCCCCATGCTGGAGGACATCCGGGTGGAGCGGGACTACCCCAGCACCGTGGTGGTGCGGGTGGCGGAAGCCCAGCCCGCCTACGCCATGCAGACGGCAAAGGGCTGGCTGACCCTCTCGGCCGGTCTGAAGATCCTGGCGGTGGACTCCGTCCAGCCCACCGGCCTGCCCACGCTGTACGGCGGCGAGCCGGTCTTCTCGGACCCCGGCGAGCAGCTGTGCTTCGAGGAGGAAACACCGGCAGACAGCAGCATCGCTTCGGAGAGTGCCTCCGACGCGGCCAGCGCCTCCGCTGCCGTGGAAGAGGAAGCGGGCGATAAGCGGCTGGAAGCCCTCAGCACCCTGCTGACGGCGCTGGATACCGCCGGGATGCGCGGGGATGTCACCCGCATCGAGTTTGCCGACCCGGAGGAGATGGCGTTCCTGTATCAGGACCGCATCAGCGTCCGGCTGGGCACCCTGAACGAACTGGACTACAAGCTCAAGCTGGCCCGGCATGTGCTGCTCAATGAGGACGGCAAGGGCTGCGCAGCCACCGACACCGGTACGCTGGACTTCACCCACATCAGCATGTCCAGCACCCGCAAATTCACCTTTGCGCAGGGCGAGCCGGAGCTGCCGTCCGGCTATGTTGTGCCGGAGCCGACGACACCGGAGAAAGCCCCGGCAGAGGAAGCGGCGGACAGCACTGCAGAGGGTGCCGCCGATGAAGCAGCGCCCCCGGCGGACGCCACTGCACAGCCTGCGGACGATGCCCAGGCTCCGACCACAGAGACAGACCCGGCCCCCGCCACACAGGATACGGCAGGCACCGGGGCTGCAAACTGAAAAAGCGAGGTTCATGTATGAAACTGGAACAATTGATGGAAGGCGTCCCTTTTGCCCTTGTGCAGGGCAGTCTGGAGACCGAAGTGACCGATATCATCTACGACAGCCGTAAGGCAGCCGAGGGCATGGCCTTCGTCTGCATTGTGGGCACCCAGCGCGACAGCCACGACTTCGCGGCCGACTGCGCCGCCAAAGGCGTGAGCGTGCTGGTCATCCAGCATGACATCGACCTGTCTGCCATGCCGGACGTGACCGTTGTGAAGGTGGAGAACAGCCGCTATGCCATGGCGCTGATGAGCTGCAACCTCTTCGGCAACCCAGCCCGGCAGATGACCGTGATCGGCGTCACCGGCACCAAGGGCAAGACCACCACCACCCACATGATCAAGAGCGTGCTGGAAGCTGCCGGGAAAAAGGTCGGCATGATCGGCACCAACGGCATCTATTTCATGGGACGCCATCAGGAGACCGCAAACACCACCCCCGAAAGCTACGAGCTGCAGAAGACCTTCCGCCAGTTCGTGGATGCAGGCTGTGATGTGGCGCTGATGGAAGTGTCCAGCCAGGGCCTGATGATGGACCG
>OHUB01000787.1_pt1 | contig 15198 bp, 8 predicted proteins | sample 1579091 | NCBI WGS metagenome assembly OHUB01 (sample SAMEA3879566, study PRJEB24766) | human gut metagenome | biome: human-associated habitat; feature: feces | place: USA | collected 1985/1987
CGCTACAACTACATAGACTACGAAATCGGCCATGGGAATGTGGAGGTGGGCTTCACAGGCATTGACGATGATATCCACGTCGGAGCGGTTCATCAGGTCTTTCAGGATGCCAAACTGCTTTTTGGTACCAGCAGACACCAGATTTTCATTATCTATCTTTTTGTATTAAGGTCTACAGCAATCTAATCCCACGTTAAAACGAGAAAAGGCTTAATTGTTCTCCTCAAAGTTCTCTACTTGTTCCATGACCTTTTTGAGAACTTCGGGGCTGTACTGCGGGGGATATCACGCTTTTCAAAGAACGAGCCGGAGTTGCGCGCAGCGCGCAGATAATCCCGGCAGTTAAACAAAATCTAATCAAGGTTGAGAGCTTTTTCTTCAGCCTTCGTCTTTGCCATGGCGTTTTTCTCCAATCTGAAAATTACAAATTGCGGACAAAAAGGACGCATTGTTGTGGCAAACCTGCTAAAGTGTGTCAAGAGGTAAAAGCAGAAAATTTAAACAAAAATAATTGTTGCCGGGTGCAGTGAGCATCCGGCAACTTTAATAAGCCGACAAGTGTAGCCTGTCAGCAGAATTTTCAAACTAAAGAATAGGGTTAGCTGTTACCGTTTAGACAGCTGGCAGCTGCAGGGGACTCTTGGGCACGCAAATATTCAGATACTCGCGCATAGTAGATCCTTAGAAATTTTGCACTGCCAGCAATCGTGTAGACGTAGTAGTGCTTTCCTTCAGCGCGCTTTTTGTCCATAAAGCAAAAGACACTGTTATCTTTGTGGGATAAGGTTAGAATAATATTTGCTACAAGGAATACAGTGCGCCTCAAATGAGGTGAGCCGCGCTTGGAAACGTGGCGTGACTTGGATTCAAAGTTTCCAGATTGGAACGGTGGTGCATCAATGCCGGCAAAGGCAACGAGAGCTTTCTTGTTTTTGAAACGTCTGACATCACCAATCTCAGCCATTAGAGCAGGGCCTGTAATGGGTCCTGTGCCCTCCATCTGCATGACAACTTCATATTCAGGAAGCAGCGAAGCCAATCGGTTCATTTCTTCTTGAGTAGACTGTTTCGCCTCGCATACAGCATTCAGGCTCTTGCAAGCCTGCAATACTAAAGCCTTTGTTCCGTTGTTTTTCGGGAGAGTAGGAACGGCATCCTGTGCTAGAGCATACAACTTGTGCGCTGTATTCGTACGAAATTTATAATTTCTCCGCAAACACCATTTGCGGTAAGATTCTGTGAATTTTTCAATGGAAAGTCTGAGTACACAGTCTCTGTGCCAATAAATTGAAAAGAAATCGACCCACTTTTCATGACCATCCGCATTCTTGATTGCGTGTCCAAAAGCCTGATCAATCGAAGGGAACGTCTGATCTGCCAGTGCAATCAGGCCATTGCGAAGGGATGTTGCTGTCGAAGCCAATCTTTCATACATTCGTGACTGCTCTCTCAACACAAGTCTGGTTTCGTCCTCATCATTGAAGGGTGGGAGCTCATTCCAAAACGTCAGTGCATAGTTGGCGATTTTCAAGGAGTCCGCACGGTCTGTTTTCAATTTTCGGATGGAATTGTCACTGAAATCGTGAATCAACATGGCATTTACAACAGAAACGTAAAAGCCTGCTTCCTTCAGCGTTAATGCAATTGGCTTCCAATAGTTGCTTGTGTGTTCCATTACAACGCGGATATCTCCTCCTGTCGTTTTCAGTATGGAGACCAGTTTCTCAAGATCATGGTTAGAATGAGATATGTCAAATGGACGTGCAACAATTACTCCACCTGGCCTGCGAATAGCAACTGTGCTTTTGCTCTTAGAAACATCAATACCTACGGCTGTGATTTCCATTGACTTCATTTTTCCGGCCTCCTTTTTGTGCTTGTTCCGCCTGATGCCCATCACCGATTCAGCTTGCTTTGTGACACGAATGTACGGCAACATTTTTATCTGCCGATAACTCAACCTGCGTCAATCGAACGCTGCAATGGAGATGGCGGAGAACAGTTTGCGATTCCGAGCGTGGTAGCTCAAGCAGGGCAGCGTTCTCTCTGCACATCTCAATTGTAGCTTAGGTTTGGGCGTCTGTATAGCTCACTGGCTGTGAACCTTTCAGAACCAACACAATTGTAGCAAGCAGTGCAAGCTGGTACCAACTTGCAATTTTTGAATCCGATTTCTAAAAATCAAATTCAAAATGCTTGTTGGGCTGTGCCCAAACCCCTTGTGTTCTGCATCCAGTGGATGCAGGCTGCACATTTTTGAAAAATGCTTTTTAATCTGAGTGCCGATGCCTGTGGTATCGGCACTTTTTGCACAGATGGATTCCCGGAAGCAGAAAATAGTGCTATGCAGCACATCCGGGATTGTGCTATACTTGATTTACATAAACTTGTTTGTCCTAAAAAGTTGGAGGTGTTCATGGCAACACGAACCATTTGTTTTCCCATATCCGGCTATCCCTATTGCAGAGAACAGCCGGTGACATTCACATGGATAAAAGGCAGCAAGCGGCAGAATATCCGTGCCGTCCATGATGCCGTCCATACAACAGACCCTGATGTTTCGATTCTGGAAGTCAGCTCTGCATCCGTTCAGCCGGAGGGTGAAGCTGTTTCTTCTCTGCGGCTTTTGCTGCATCTGGATTCTGTTGCGCAGGATGTACCCATCAGCACGGTTTTTGAAGCCACCAAAGTGTTTGAACATGGTGGGCCATTCGCTGACCTTCTGACCTGTGAGCCACCCAAAGTCCATAAGGACACTCGGCTGCGAACCAGTGGAGAGCTGCTACGTTACTCTCTGGAAGGAAACGAGTATCCGACAGAGCCGTACATGGATTCGTTCTTTGAGTGGCTCTACTGCCGTGCGTTGAAGCAGTTCCCGGAAAAGGCGGAGCCGCTGAGCAGATATAATGCTTTTTCTGATATTGCTGCCGCAGCGGATTCTAAAAAGTATTATGGCGATTCCTCACGGGCGGCTGCGATTTATGTGGGACTTGCAGCGGCAGGAAAACTTTCGTGCATCGATTCCTATGAATTATTTATTGCTGAGGTCTATACGGAGCCGAAACCTTTGCCCAAGTCTGGAAAATCTGAGGCTGCTTCAAAAATGACACCCGAAGTTTCTGCACCAGCAAAGGAGACTCCGGCAGACGAATTGCCGCAGCCCGATAACGCAAATGCGGAAGTGATTCCGGACGCTGCGCAGATGGAGCATATCCTTGAGCTGCCCAAAGCGACCTGTCTGCTTCTCTCTTTGGCAAAAAATGCTGGCCTTTCTGCAAATAGTTCCAGTGAGCTGACATATAAGGGAAAGGAATTCCTTCTTGACGCTTATCAGATAGCGCTGAAAAATAAAACGCTCCAAATCAATATCCAAAAGAACAAAATCACATTTCCGATGGAGGAACCGGACAGCGGATTTCATGCAGTTGGTGTGTTGACCCGTTCGCCTGCTTGGGAATACGGATGGAAGTTTAACTATCTGACTGAGAATACATCCGGTGCAGAAAAGTCCGAAGTTAAAGAAAAAATCCCTCCGAAGCCTTTGACCGCATTGGAGCATCTGGAACGCTGTGGGTATAGAATCGTTCAGCAGGTCGTACCGAAAAAACTTCCGCCGATTGCCGTTCAGCGGATGGCATGGAAAACAGGCGAAGCTCTTTGCGACCCGGTAGTGGTGGATTTCTTGCAGTTTATTCGGACACATATGCAGAGTGACGGCTCTTTTTCGTTTCGTATCCCAAAGGGTACGTCCAAAAAATCGTTTACCACACTTTCAGAGATCGCGCAGACGTGGGACAAAATGGGACTTTTTGCAGCCATTGTGATTTATCCGCAGAATATCGTCTATGAACTTGCGCAAAATGAAACCGTCCGGCATTTTTTGAGCGGAAAGTGGCTGGAGCTTTTTGTAGAGCATCAGGTTCAGCAGATTCTGAACCGCTATCGGGAGGAGCAGGGCGCAGAAGTTTCGGTTTGCTCCAATGTGGTTCTTTCAGAAACGGCATCCGCAGGGAACACGCATGAGCTGGATGTCGTGTTCTCCGTCAATGGAAAATTTTTCTGGGTAGAAGCCAAATCCTCCAGCCGAAGCATTGATTATGGAAAATATGCTTCTCTGTGCGAAAAGCTGAAAGTAACCTCCGACCGACTGCTTTTGGTCAACAGCGATTTGTCCGTTGAGGAGTGTGAAGGCGTTTCTTACTTCTGGAATTATCGTGTTGCAAATTGTGCAACGATTACGGGGGAATTGGAAAATATGGTTGCCAAACAAATTGAAACTGCCGGAAAAGCCGTTCCAAGTACAGACTGAGCAATAAGCAAAAAAGACCCTGAGAACCCTGCCGGATAAGCGGCAAAGTTCTCAGGGACTGTTTTATCGGATCTGCTCGACTTGCTTGGAGTCCTTTTCCTCCGCAAAGAACAGTTCCACATTCTTCTGTGCTTTTACGATTTCCTGCATCTCATCCCGTGTCTTTCGGTACTCTGGGTAGAGTGCTTTTTTCTTGGTGAGCAAAGCCGAATACTCTGCATTCAGGTCTTTCACTTTGGGCAGCTTTTTCAGGCCGGATTCATTGAAAGCGGCTTTCGCCGTCTTATGCAGCGTGACTTCTTCCCGGTGCGCTTCCAAAAATTTGGAGCTGTACCCGGATTTGCGGTAAGCATCGTATACAGGCCGGGTCTTGGCATAGTTGACGATGTGCGCCCGGAGGACGGCGATTTCTGCCATACGCTTCTCGGCGGCCTTGATGGAATCGCCCAGTTTGTGATAGCGAGAAAGTGCAGCATCAGCACGCTCTTTCAGGTCATCCGCACTGCCGATTTTCTGCTCCTGCAAAAAAATCAGCGTTTTGGACATCTCTTTCAAGTTGTACTTCTTCGCCCAGCGTTCGTAGCCGCCACCTTTGCCCTCGGCAAGTTTTGCTTGAATGTCAACCAGCAACTGGAACGGCTGCTCTTTGGGAGGTTGCTTCTGATGTGGGCGGTGTTCGGCTTTTCCGGCAATGACTGCTTTGATTTCATCCTCGCTGTACCCGGCACCCAGTGTCTTTAACCGGATAAAGCGTTTCTGCCGTGCGCCTTTAACGGAAGTGTATTTGCCGCGTTTGATTTCATAGCCCTGCTGTTCCAGCTTTTGCAGAAAATCTTCGTAGTCGGTGGGCTTCTGCTGCAAAATCTCGTCGATTACACTGCACAGCCGGTCGCGGTTGCTCTCCTTTGGTTGGTAAGTGATGCGCTTCTGCCGTTCCCGGTAAGGCTTCTTTTCAATGACTGACAGCTGATGCTCCAGACAAATCAGGTCGCTCAACCGCTGCACTGCCAGACCGGAAAAGAAAAAATCCCGGAATTTTCTTGTGCCGTCCAGAGTGGTCGAGTTATAGATAATGTGATTGTGGATATGCTCCCGGTCGGTATGAGTGGCAACGATAAAAGCGTGTTTGCCTTTCAGAAAGCGGGAGGCCAATTCGTAGCCAACTTGATTTGCTTCCTCTGCTGTGATTTCGCCGGGTCGGAAGGATTGCCGTATCTGATAGGCGATGACATTGCTTTTCTGGCTGCGCCCGGTGGCTTGCTCGTATAGCTTTTTTGTGAGCATGAACTCCTCATCCACGGTAAGCGGGCTGCATTGATAGCTGCTGACAAGTTCGCCCCTTTCAGTCTTGTCGGGATTCTGCGCATAATCAGTGCGGTCTTTCAGGCAGGCGGCGATAGATTTTCCTTTGTGCTGATGCAGTGCAATCAGACGAGTAGCAGCCAGAGCAAATCACCCCCTAAATGAAAAAGCCGCCCGAAGGCGGCAAAAGATTCAAAATCAAATCACGTCCCGGAGCCAACCGCTGAATCGTTCAACGCCCGCCACCATCGCAGTTGCGCTGACAAAAAGAACAAAGCAGAGAAATTCAGCAACCAGCAGAATCAAAAACTGATCCCAAGTCTGGCGGTAGACGGTGTAGATGCCGCAGCCAAAGATATACAGCATCAACGGCGCGACAACATAGCTGGACAGAGTGAGCAGCCACTTTGCCATCAGAGCCAGAAAAGCCACAAACAGAGAGACCGGGGCAAGCACCATTTTGAACAGAAACCTCATATCGAACACCATCCTTCCTTTTTCCGCCCCAATTATAAAGGTATCGGCTACTGCCTTGCAAGGATGTCAACCGTTATGTAAGCCCGCAGTCCTCCTGCTGCGGGATTTTTTTAGAGTTCCGAAAGTTTGGCGAGAAGTTGCTTGCCGATAGCTATCAGCTCATCCAACCGACTACGCAAGTCCTCTAAATCGGCGGCATAGAGCTGCCCGCTTTCATTGGCCCGTTTCGCCACCTGATTCAGGTTGTTGCTGCAATTCTGAAGAAGGTACGCCATCCGACGCAGCTGTGGTAAATCAAGATTCAGGCAGTAACCATCCAGAGCCATTTTTCGCAGATAAGAGCCAATGCTCAAAATACCGCAACTTTCCATCTTCTGACGAATGCGTTCCAGTTCGACTTTGCTGACACGAAAATGGATCTGCTGGTCACGGCGCTCCGTCACCGGGCATCACCATCCTTATCCAAGTAAGATTTGAATGGTCGGACAGGCTCCACTTTATCAGCCTTTTCTTCCAGAGCTGCCAGCACAGAGGGGCGGGCATCCGGCTTTTCTTCCGCTTCGGGTTCTGTCCGGCTGGACTGATGCTCCATGTTCAACAGCGCATCCAATTCTGCAAGGCGGGCAGACTTGGTTTGCAGTTCTTCCTCCTGCGCAAACGGCTTGGCGATTTCAACCTCTGCGGCCTGCTTCTGCTGTTCCAGAGAATCCAGTGCGGCATCAGCATCGGCAATGCGGTCGGCAAAATTGCCGATGGCATTGTCCAGACGGACGATGTTGCCGCGAGGGTCATCGCCCAGCGGTACCGGATAACTCAGCTCGCCGCGGAGAACGATTTGATGCTCATTCTTGAAACTGTCAAAGCGAATGTTCAGTTCAAAGCCGCGATAGGTGCCCAGCAGCATCATATCCGCATTCGGCATCTCCTTGCAGGCGAGCATCAGCCGCTCACCAGCTGCTTTTTTCTCATCGAACACCATGCCCTTGATCGTCATGCCGCAGAAGTTCTCCTTATCCTGCGGGTGTGCGTCTGCGATTTGGGCATCGTTTTTCAGAGCCGCAATACGGTTCTTCGCTTTCTGAATTTCCTCCGGGTAATGCTTGAGCAGCTTATCTTCCAGACGATATTTCTGGTTCTGGTAATCCGAGCGCAGCACCTTGAGCTTTGCTACCTGCACATCCAGATCCATCTTTTCCCGGATGCGCGGGTCGCCTGCGCATAAGGCCTTGACCTCGGCATACGAAAGAGCCTGCTCATCCACATCATCACAGGAGCGCATCGGAGATTTGCTCGTCATGATCTGCGAAATAAACTTCTGCTTGTTTTCCAGCGTTTGCCAGAGGTAGGCGTCGAATGTCCCCTCCGTGACGTAATTATAGACGTAAACTTGTTTGTTTTTGTTGCCCTGACGGATGATTCGGCCGTTGCGTTGGGTCATATCGGACGGTCGCCAGCCTACATCCAGATGATGCACGGCCACCAGCAGGGTCTGGACATTGGTGCCTGCGCCCATCTTTGCAGTGCTGCCCAGCAGGACACGCACCTTGCCGCTGCGGACTTTGGAGAACAAATCCGCTTTCTTACCTTCAGTATCAGCGTTGTGGATGAACTCGACCTCCGATTCCGGCACCCCGGCGGCAAGCAGCTTTGTGCGAATATCATCGTAGACATTGAACGAGCCGTCTCCCTTGGGCGTGGACATATCGCAGAAAATCAGCTGCGTCAGATTATCCTCTTTGGTTTCGTTCCAGATACGCAGAACATTGTCGACGCAGGCATTCAGCTTGCTGTCCGGGTCATCCGGGGTGAGCGGATTCATCAGCCGCTGGTCAAGGCCGATTTTACGTCCGTCCGAGGTGATCTTCAGCATATTGTCCACCGAGGGGTCAACCGCACCGCTATGCACCTCAGCAGCACGTTCGCTCAGGGATTTCACCATGTCCTGCTGGATCTCCGATGGTTTGACCACGACAGTTTCAAACTTGGCTTCCGGAACAGGCAGATGCAACTGGTCGGAAGTCTTGATGTCCGCTGCCTCCTTGAACATATTCATCAGCTCCGGCAGGTTAAAGAACTTGGCAAAACGTGTGCGCGCACGGTAGCCGGTTCCTTCCGGCGCAAGCTCAATGGCCGTGGTGGTCTCGCCAAACGTAGAAGCCCATGCATCAAAGTGGGTCAGTTGTTTCTGCTGGAGAGTGCTGTACTGCAAATAGCGCATCAGGGTGTACATTTCCGTCATGGAGTTGCTGATGGGCGTTCCCGTTGCGAAAATCACGCCGCGCCCGCCAGTCACTTCATCCAGATAACGACACTTGCCGAACATATCGCTGGACTTCTGTGCTTCGGAGGTAGAAAGGCCAGCAACATTGCGCATCTTGGTGTAAAGATATAGGTTCTTGTAGTTCTGGCTCTCGTCCACAAATAACCTATCTACGCCTAATTGTTCAAATGTGACCACATCATCCTTGCGGTCGGTGGACTGTAGCTTTTTCAGTTTCACCTCCAGTGTTTTCCGTGTCTTTTCCATCTGTTTCACGGTAAAATGCTCACCGGACTGTTCTTTGGCCTCTGCAATGGCATTTTCGATTTCCTCGATCTGATCTTCGATAATCCGTGCCTGCCGTTCCGCAGAAAGAGGGATTTTCTCAAACTGCGAGTGGCCGATAATGACGGCATCGTAGTCGCCGGTTGCGATGCGGGCGCAAAAACGCTTTCGATTGGCGGGTTCAAAGTCTTTCTTGCTGGTAACGAGCAGCTTTGCATTGGGGTATAGCCGCAGGAACTCGCTGGCCCACTGCTCGGTCAGATGGTTGGGTACCACGAACAGGCTTTTCTGACACAGGCCCAAACGCTTAGATTCCATTGCCGAAGCTGCCATCTCAAAACTTTTGCCGGCACCCACCTCGTGGGCGAGCAGGGTGTTCCCACCATAAAGCACATGAGCAACTGCATTGCGCTGATGTTCCCGCAGATTGATCTCCGGGTTCATACCGACAAAATGGATATGGCTTCCGTCATACTCGCGGGGCCGGGTACTATTGAACAACTCGTTATACTGCTTCACCAGCAGATTCCGCCGCTGCGGGTCTTGCCAAACCCAGCCTGCAAAGGTATCCTTGATGGCCTGCTGCTTCTGCTGGGCAAGCATCGTCTCCTTTTGGTTCAGGACACGCCGCTCTTTACCGTCCTCCTCAATGGTATCATAAATGCGGCAGTCCCGCAAATTCAAGGTGTCCTCCAAAATCTTGTAGGCGTTGGCCCGGTGGGTGCCGTAGGTTTCGGTGGACATGATATCATACATTCCGGCGGCAGATTTGTTGCCGATGCGCCATTCGGACGTAAATGGAGAGTAGCGGACTTGGATCAGGTTGTTATAGCGGATGCGGTAGGGCGGCTGAAAAGTCTCCATCATAAACTGCTGCACAATGGCGGGATTCAGCCATGTGGCACCCAGTCGGATGTCGATTTCTGATGCTTCAAGGTCCTTCGGCTGCGCTTTGGTCAAAGCCTCCACATTGATCTTGAACTCCGGGTGGCTTTCAGCGGCAAGCTGAGCCATGCGCAGTTTATTCCGCACATTGCCGGAAAGATACTCGTCCGCAGTCTGCCAGCCTGCTTCCGGCTCATCTGCATCCGCAGAAGGGTCTTTGAAAATCACGCCTTGCAGCTCTGTGGTAATACGCTCATAATCGCCGGGAGAGCCGAGAAGTTCCGCCATATAGGGCAGATCAACACGGCCATGTTCTCCAATGGACACTGCCAGTGCTTCGCTGGGGGTGTCCACGCTGGTGACGGTGCGCTCCGGGCGAATCGTTCGCTTGGTGAACATATCCGCCTTGCTTTTGAGCTGTTTATTCTCATCGAGATTTTCCAAAGAGCAGAGCAGATAGTAGGAAGAATCATCCTCAAACAAACGCCCATTTTTGCGGTCGTTGAGCAGACCGTATTTTGCGGTAAAAACGTCATAAGCTGTGTTCAGCTTTGCTTGGGTTGCCTTAATGTCCTCATCCGGGTAATCGTCCAGCTGCTCCTGAATCAGCTGGTTGACGATCTGCCGCAGTTCCACCATGCCGGTGACACGGGCTTTGGCATTATCGGACAACTCCACCTGCGTCATAATCGAATTTTCTCGGTAGTACACCTCACCGTCCACCACGGCATAGGAGAAATTCTTTACATCCGGGTCAGCGGGGAGCGTCTTGCGCTCGACTTCTGCATCCGCAACATCTGGTGTTTCCACCTCGACTTCAACATACTGGCCCTCAATATGCTGTACCGCTTCGGCAAGCTGGTCGGCCAGCACTGCGCCCTCGATGGGGGCAACCGTCAGTTCCTCCCGTCCGTATTGGGTGCTTTCGGTGGTCAGTTCGCCCAGAATCATCTCCGGGTGGTCCACGAAATACTGGTTGATGGCAAAGCCGTCCTCGGTCTTGCCGAGCTGCACCCAGTCCGGCTCATGGTCGATGGGGCGGTCACGCTTTTGCAAAAAGATAATGTCGCTGACAACATCTGTGCCAGCATTGGCACGGAACGCATTGTTCGGCAGACGGATGGCACCCAGCAGATCGGCACGTTCTGCCATGTGCTTGCGGGCGGTGCTGTCCTTGCTGTCCATGGTGTAGCGGCTGGTGACAAACGCCACGATGCCGCCCGGACGCACTTGGTCAATGGCTTTCGCAAAGAAATAATTGTGGATACTAAATCCCAGCTTGTTGTACGCCTTATCGTTGACCTTGTACTGACCAAAGGGAACATTGCCCACCGATAAATCGTAGAAATCACGTCGGTCGGTGGTCTCAAAACCGGCTACGGTAATGTCAGCCTGCGGATACAGCATCTTGGCAATGCGCCCGGTGATGCTGTCCAGTTCCACGCCATACAGCCGACTGTCTGCCATGCTGTCCGGCAGCATTCCAAAGAAGTTGCCCACGCCCATGGACGGCTCCAAGATGTTGCCGCTGCGGAAACCCATGCGCTCCACGGCATCGTAGATGCCACGGATAACGGTGGGGCTGGTGTAGTGGGCGTTCAGGGTGCTGGAACGGGCAGCAGCATACTCATCCTCGGAGAGCAGCCCTTTCAGTTCGGTGTACTCTTTTGCCCAGCCGTCCTTGTTGGGGTCAAAAGCATCTGCAAGACCGCCCCAGCCCACATACTGGGAAAGCACCTGCTGTTCTTCAGGGGTGGCCCCCCGGTGCTCCCGTTCCAGCTTGAACAGAGTGCGGATGGCTTCAATGTTCCGGGCATATTTCTGCTTTGCGCCGCCCTCGCCCAGATGGTCGTCCGTGATGCGGAAGTTCCCAGCAGGCTCCGGCGCAGGTTCAGCATTCAGAGCTTCATCCAAGGCAGCGGCATCCGGGAAGGTCTGCACTTTTCCGTCCATCACAGTAGAGATGGGGAGTTCGTCCAGTTCTTCGTCCGTAAGCGGCGGTTTGTCCTCGTCCGGCTCATGCGCAGGAGTGAGATTGACCGTCAGGTTGTGCAGATGGATGTTGCCCGGCTGGCGCAGCAGCCGTTCCAGATTTTCCTTGCTTTCCGAGCGGGCAACCGGATAGACCTCATCCGGGTCACGAAGCTGGATGTTCAGAGTTCCGACAGTTTCGACCGTAAAATCCTTACCGTCCAGACGGATTGTATCGCCCACACGGTAATTACGCTCTTTTGGGAGAGCGGGAACAGGTTCATTTTCTGCCAAAAACTTTGCCTTTTCCACTGCAAGCCAATCGGCGGCGGTTCGTTCATCCGTCTCTTTTTTCAAAGCGGTGCAATAGGATTCGGCCTGCTCCTTGTCTGTAAATTGCGCCATTCCGTTATCATTTGCATAGTAGCCCTCATTGAGATCATCCCAGATAGCAAAAAGCTGGGACGTACCTCCGACCACTTCGCGGACAGAAAAACGCTCATATTCCGGCACCTCGGATTCCTTGTAGATGGTTTCTGCCTGCTCCAGCATTTCATCCACACGCTGGCTAGGTTCATTCTGCCGCAGACCGTCCTCGAATTGTCGTTTGTTGATAACTTCGTTATCCCACGACTGTCCGTGTGCGCTGGTGTCGATGCGAACATCCGTTTCGCCGATATAGCCAATGGTGCCCTCGATGGTTCCAGTGGGCAAATCAACCATTACATCGTCACCGACTTTGTAGCCGTTTTCTTCCTGTACAGTGGTACGCTGCTCTTTTTCCTCATCGGTCAGGTAGCGGTCGGATTGGATCATCAGGTCGATATACTTTTCCACCTGCGCCCATTTCAGGGTGATTTTCTGGTGGTCGGGGTAATGGTCAAATTCCAATCCCTTCCAGTCGTGGTTGACGAAGCCTCGGCTTCCGTCCAGAAAATCGTGGGAGTGCCCACCAATGCCGTACTCCTTTGCCAGTGCTTTGGCACGGAGTTTGCGGTCAGGCTGGGTCTGGTACAGCGCCATAATGCGCTGTTTGCCGCCTGCAAACCCTGAACCATGCCGCCGCAGCTCGTTCTCAATTTCCGATTGCGATAACGAAAAAGCGGAGGGCGTTTTTTCGCTCTCCGCTCGGTCGATTTTTTCGATTTGCTGGGCTTCGGTGGGGGTGTTCGCATCCAGAAAACTTAGCTGTAGATCAGCTCCGTCATCACCAGTTCCTCTGCCTGCGCTTTCAGACTGTTCATGTGCTGCACCCACATCAGTTGGTTCTGCGCTTTGTCCGGGGCCGGGTTCTGCTTCAGCAGTTCGGCCATCATCTGCTGCATCCGGCTCTCTGCCGTCTGCTCCAGTTCCATCAGATGCGGGTACAGCGTCCCGTTCAGGAGCATCGAATTGTACAGTACCGGGCGATACTGCTTCAGGTAATTCCGGCGCATCCTGCCGTACTTGCCCAGCGGGGTCTTCGGCTGGCTGAGGGTCAGGTTCGGGAGCTGGTAATCCCCGATCTTCGTGTAATTCAGACTGCTGCTCATATTCTTCCATCCTTTCTACGTTTCGGCGGCGGGTCGTGGTTTTCACCGTCCGCTCGATTTTGCGTAAGACCTCGCGGCTGATGTCGCTGGTAGCGGCACCCAGCGCATAGACTGCATCGGGTGTGGAAAAGGTGTGGATGGCCTGAAAGTCATCCTTGTCAAAGTAGCCTTCCGGTTCAAACCCGCATCGTTCTAATAGAGTGTAGGTGACGCTCATTGTCGTAGCGGCCTTGAACTGAAGTTCCTTTCCGCTACTATCATAATCATCAAAGAAAGAGCCGTCAACGATGTTGAGGATGTCGCCGCTGTTGTTGTCCCAATAATCGTTCACCAGCTTCTCCGCAATATTTACGAGCTGCTGGCTGAGCCGTTCATGGCTGATGCCGTATTCTGCGGTCAACATCTCAGACACCGGCTTGAAAAGGTCGTCATTCATTTCCCATCGTTCCGGGTCGCGAGAATTGCGCCGTACTCCGGTGTCCGACACATCAAACACATAGTGCAGACGCGGGTATCCGCTGGATTCGTCCAACAGGGCGATGCCCTTGGAGCCACGCCGGACATACCGGTTCATGCGGTTGTTCCAGATGTCGTAATCGGCGCAGGCTGTGGCATCGGGTCGCTGGGCGTAGATCATAAGCTGGTCCGCAAAGGGGTACTTGTACAGCCGGGATGCGGTGGTCAGGTAGTCTGTCCAGCTTTCCCAGTACCGGGTCAAGCCGTTGGCTGTGCGCTGGGCAAGGGCGAGATATTCTTCGGTTTTGCTTGGCATTTTGGCCTCCTTCCGTTTTTGAGCATAAAAATAGCGGGCAACCGTTTTGGAGCTGCCCGCTGGAAAGTGTATCGAGATAAGATTATTTGCTATTGCCCTTTATGTACTTCATAACGCAGCACCCCATCACGATGACGGGAAGCACTGTTCGTAAACCGAGGTCGCCGACCCGCACATTTGCATCAATCACAAGTCCTGCAAACCATGCCGCTAAAGTGAAAACAGTTGCCCAACCGTAACTCATAGAACTGTACTCCTTCATATGTGAATATTCAAAACTCTCTTCTCAGCTTCAGCTTTCATAGCTGCCCGCAAGGAACTTACATTTATTCGACTCGAATGTTTACCGGATTCAGTGTAAGGTTGCCTCCGCCCGCCACCTTATACCATTTGCCTCTTTCGAGTTTGATTCTTTCCGTTACGCCCTGTGTAATATATCCGATTCTATATTTTTCTCCAGTCTCTACATCGGTAAAGACCACCTCAGTATCACAATCACCGCTCACTTTTACAGTTCCCCAAAGTGGTGCACAGTCGCTTGTCACATCCGCATCAATTCCAAAATCTTCCCTGGCAAGAAGAATGGTACAACCGTGTCTTCCCACATCGCCGGTAACAATAATGGCATCTCCTGGTTTTGCAAGCTCACCGCCTACCTGGACTCCGTCCTGGATCTCTCCCATTCCGGTGGTAGTGATAAATACGCCGTCAACCTGTCCTTTTCCCGCAACTTTCGTGTCACCGGAAACAATCCGGACGCCTGCTTCTTTTGCTGTTTTTTCCATTGCGGACGCGATCTCCTCCAGTTTTTCCATTGGAAAACCTTCTTCGATCACGAATGCACAGGTGAGATACATTGGCTTCGCTCCCATACATGCAAGATCATTGACAGTTCCGCAGATAGAAAGTTTACCGATATTTCCCCCTGGAAAAAATGCCGGCGATACAATAAATCCGTCTGTTGACACAGCCATTTTTCCGGTCGGCGGAACAAGAACTGCCGCATCATCTGCAGTGAGATCCGGGTTTGCAAAATGTGCTTTAAATACTTCATCGATCAGTTCTGAGGTCTGACGGCCTCCGGCACCGTGTGCCATGGTTACTGTTTTATTATCCATAATTTTCATCTTCTTTCTACGATCGTTCAAACGGATATCAGATCTGTATCATATAGTCCGATCTTCCAGATGTGATCCTTCGTTTGTATGACATGTATTCCTGTATTATAGTCCATTAAACCGGACAGTTGATCAATCAGTTCCCATACATAAAATATGCGGAACAGGCTCCTTCATTGGATACCATACAGGCTCCTACCGGATGCTGCGGGGTACAGACTTTTCCAAATACCCTGCAGTCCGACGGTTTGCATTTTCCCTGAAGCACATCGCCACAGCGACAGGCC
>OHUB01000801.1_pt1 | contig 14871 bp, 14 predicted proteins | sample 1579091 | NCBI WGS metagenome assembly OHUB01 (sample SAMEA3879566, study PRJEB24766) | human gut metagenome | biome: human-associated habitat; feature: feces | place: USA | collected 1985/1987
ACCTAACAGCCAGTTGCTTTTTTTACGTCTACTGCAGTTTCTCCACAGGCAATGCACCCAGACAAATCTGGATAAGAAACTACAAATCCTCGTTATTCATATATTATTCCACAAAAGTTCCAACCGCAGCCGGTGCACGGTAATTGTAATCGGATACTTTGATTCCTGTAGCTGCTGTGCTGGCGTGGACGATCTTGCCATCGCCGATATAGAGAGCTACGTGGTCGATTCCGCCGTCTCCGTAGAATACCAGGTCACCAACTTCGATATCTTCTACAGATTTCTTCTGGGATGCTGCACACTGGGCTGCTGCCACACGGGGAAGCTCATAACCAAACTGTGAAAACACAGACATCACGAACCCGGAACAGTCTGCACCATTTGTCAGGCTTGTGCCGCCGTAGACATACGGATTTCCTACAAACTGCAGTGCAAAATCCGCAATTTCCTGACGCTTGGCTACGCGGGCTTCTTCAGCCTTACGTGCTGCCTCTTCAGCTGCCTTACGCTCTTCTTCCGCTTTACGGGCAGCTTCCGCTGCTGCTTCTGCTTCCAGTCTCTTCTGTGCAATCTCCTCAGCCTCTGCTTTCGCTTCCTGATATTCTGCCACATCAGAAACAGTCTTGTCTGCCAGAGCGTTTGCAAGAGCGGAGATGGAATCCGTCCCGTCCGAGAAATCTTCCTCAATGGAAAGTTCCTCCACCTCGCCATCTGTCACAGCACTTACATCTGTATCTGCAAAAACTGTACACGGAACAGATCCGGCGATCACAACACTCATGACAACAGCAGCAATTTTTTTATAAAACATAAAAACTCCTCTCAGAAAATCTGCAACTCTCCTCCGGTCCATCTTAATAGTTTGTCTGTTGCATCTGTTAGCATCTTCATTTGTTACAATTTTGTTAAATTTGTTACGCAAGTGTGTATCCTAACATATAATCTGCCCCCTGTCAAACCTTTTCACGAAAACTTCACAGCCTTTTCATTCAAATTCACGCAGATATTTGCAATCTGCATTCCACTTTTCCCGTACATAAATACACCCCTCCACAATTTATCATGTCAAAAAAGAGAACATCTCCACAGCCTCTAACAGCTGTTGAAAATGCTCTCCATATCGTACATACATATGTTCCGACGGATAAAATTATCCGCCTTCCATTACTACATCAGATATAACTCATAAATCCCTTACCAATAACCTCACTGCTCTTCGTTACCATCAGAAATGCCTGCGGATCTACCTCATCAATAAACCTCTGCAGCAACACTGCCTGCTTTACGTCAACTACCGTCAGGATAATCTTTTTATCCTTATGGGTATAAACACCCTCTCCATGATAGATCGTAGCACTTCTGTTCAGATCCTTCATGATGAAATCGGAAATTTCCTCCGGTTTGTTGGAAATGATAGTGAAATATTTGTTCAGCTTCATCCTCTCAATAGACTTATCGATCAGCAACGTCTTGGCCATAAGACCCAGCACAGAGCAGAGGCCTGTGGTAATATCAAATACCATAAAGGAAACAACAACGATGAAACAGTCTACAAGAAACAGTGCACCCGAAATATTCATCGTAGAATACTTTTTAATGATCATCGCAACAATATCCGTACCGCCGCCTGAGGCATTCTCAAAAAACAGGATCGCAGCAGCCAGTGCCGGAAGGATGATCGCGAAGCACAGCTCCAGCATAATGTTCCCTGTGAGTGCTTTTTCCATAGGAAAAACCTTCTCGAATACATTCAGGAGCAGCGAAGATACAACTGTAACATAAGCTGTCTTTATGCCAAAATCTTTTCCCAGGATCATAAACCCGATCACCAGCAAAATAAGATTGATCACCAGGTTGATCTGCGCAGATGTCATCGGAATAAAATGCGAGAATACGACTGCCATACCCGAAACTCCTCCGAAAGAAAAGTTGTTCGGGAATTTGAATACATAGATTCCCACATCCATCAGAATAACTGCAAATGTGATAACTATATATTCCATCACCCTCTTAGGTACTAAATTTTTCATATAAAAAATTCCCTCCTGATTCCCTCAAAAAATTTTCACCGGAAACTACCGATCAAAACCGGCACTCCCCTCATCTTCTCTGTTAATCATACCTTATATCACCGAAAATGAAAATAAAAAAAGACAGAGAAAATATATTTCCCTGTCCCGTATATCAGCGATCACGATCACCCACAGCTTACAGCCCGAAAAACCTCTCAAGAAATTCCGCCACACCATCATGATCATTATCTCCGGTCACCTCATTAGCGGCATCCTTTACATACTGTTTGGAATTACCCATAGCGACTCCGATGCCCGCACCCTCCAGCATTTCCAGATCATTCTCATTATCTCCGAAAGCGATCACATGCATCCGGTCAATGCCAAGCTTTGTGCGCAGCATGGCAAGACCAACTCCTTTGTCCACCCCTGCTGCGTTGAACTCTGCGTTACCGCTGATGGAAGTAGTGACAGCCACATCATCCAGATCCTTCCATTTTTCACGGAGAGCTCTGCTGTCTTCGAGGTTTTCAAAATAGATGTTTATCTTTTCTGCCTGATCCAGAAGCTCTGTCTGTCTGTAAAAATCCTTTACAAATTCATGTCTGCTGAGGAAATAATCTACGAAGGTTTTTTCCAGAAGATCTTTATCTGCTACTGAGGCCACATAATCTCTGGCATCTGCATCGGAATATGCAACTCCATTCGAATAAGCCTCCGCGATCCAGCCTTTTACTCCGCTGTCCTCCACATCTTTCAGGATTCCCCGTACCATTCCTTTTGGCATGGTTTTTCGCCAGATCATCTCATTTTTATCGTAGTCCCAGACAACACAGCCATTTTCCACGATTCCCCATTTCACTCCATGGAGCACGGAAAATTCCTGCGGTATCAGCTCCCTTGTTCTTCCTGTTGCCGGTACCACATAATGTCCGTCATCGATCAGACGCTGCAAAACATTTCTGTTTCTCCCGGAAATCTTATTCTCGCTGTTCAGAAGTGTTCCGTCCATATCTACTGCAATGATGTATTTTTCCATAATTTCCTCCTGTTTGTCCGTCTGTGTTCCTATGAGCAAAAAGCGCATCTGCACTGCGCCCGGATAGCCTTCGGCAGTACAGATACGCACAAAAACTCATACCTGCAGTCTGTAAAGCGGATATTTTTTCCGCTTTGCTGCGTAAATAACAGTTCAGGAATTCAGCGGATTCTCATCATAAATGCCTCGTACGGTCTCAAGTTTTCTTTGATTCCTGTTCTGTCTTTGTAGTTTGCAATTTTAATGTCCTCTTTATCGGATACATATTCTGTAAGGTCTTCTGTACTTACTGTATCCTCAGAAAGATTTGCCACAACGATCCACTGCTCTTTCTCTGAAGTTCTCAGGTAGGCAAATACCTTCTCATCTTCCGGAAGAAGAAGCTGATAATCGCCTTCTGTGAGAAGTTCCTCTTCATGACGCAGACGGATCAGATCCTTATAATAATAAAACACGGAGTCATTTTTTTCCAGAGCTTTTTTTACATTGATCTCATGATAGCGGTCGGAAATACGGAACCACGGTTTTCCGGTTGTGAATCCCGCGTTCTCGCTGTCATCCCACTGCATTGGTACTCTGGCATTGTCACGGCTCTTGTTCCATACAGCCTTGCGGAAATCGTCCTCGGTGATGGTTTTGTTCTTAATTACAAGATCCTGATATGCGTTGCGCACCTCAATATCCTCATACTCGTTCAGAGGGAAGTGTACGTTTGTCATACCGATCTCCTCGCCCTGATATATATACGGTGTTCCCTGCATGCCGTGAAGGACTGTTGCATAAGCTTTTGCACACTCCTCGCGATAAGTGGTATCATTTCCCCATCTGGAAATCACACGCGGCTGATCATGGTTCTCAAAGTACAGAGCATTCCATCCTTTATTATAAAGCTTGTTCTGCCACTCAGTCATAACCCGTTTCAGCTCACGGAGATCAAAAGGCTTCAGTGCCCATTTACGGTTTACAGATCCCGGGATACGGTCGATATTCATATGCTCAAATGTGAAGATCATATTCAGCTCCTCACGTTCCGGATCTGTAAAAAGTCTTGCAACCTCCGGTGTAGAGCCCGGTGCCTCGCCTACTGTCATACAGTCATATCTGGAAAGTACTTCCCGGTTCATCTCATGGATAAACTCATGAAGTCTTGGTCCGTTGCTGTGATATTTTCCTGTGTAATATTTACGGTCATCTGTCTTCGGATAATCCGGGAAGGACTGGTCTTTGGAAATAGAAGCGATAACGTCCATACGCCATCCGTCTGCTCCTTTATCCATCCAGAATTTCATCAGATCATAAATCTCCTGGCGGACTTTTTCATTCTCCCAGTTAAGATCCGGCTGTTTTTTGCTGTAAAAATGAAGATAATACTGACCACGCTCCTCATCATATTCCCAGGCGCTTCCGCAGAAGCTGGAACCCCAGTTGTTCGGTTCACTGCCGTCTGCTTTCGGATCTTTCCAGATGTAATAATCACTGTAGTCGTTGTCTTTGGATTTCCGGCTTTCCACAAACCAGGCATGCTCATCAGATGTATGGTTTACTACAAGATCCAGAACGATTTTGATGCCATTCTCGTGAGCTTTTCTGATCAGCTCATCCATGTCCTCATTGCTTCCGAAGCCTGCATAAATTTTCCGGTAATCACTGATATCGTAACCATTGTCGTCCTGCGGGGAGTCAAATACAGGACTGAGCCAGAGCACATCGATCCCAAGGTTCTGAAGGTAGGGGAGTTTTTCAATAATACCCCAGAGATCGCCGAAGCCGTCTCCATTGGAGTCCTTGAAGCTTCTTGGATAAATCTGATATACAACGGAATTCTTCCACCAATCTTTCATGTTCTGTGTCTCCTTTATTCAAAATATCTTATTTCAGGCTTTTATATAGGCGGACCAACTGGGGTCCGCCTTTTCATAATTCTGGTCTTTATTCCTTCTCCTTAAGGTTTATGCAATTCCGAAAAGAGAGAGAAGGATACTCAGGATAATGACACCTATGATCAGAACTGTGATGCTGATGTTTTTCTTTTTCAGCAGATAGTAGCACAGAAGAGTCAGTCCAAGAGGAACGATGCCGACAAAGATCTGATCCAGCATACTCTGAAGGTTCAGAACAGACTCACCCTTCATGGTGAGTTCATAAGTGGATTTAAAGGTTACCATGCTGGCAGTCATACCACCAACCATGATAAGACCTACAATGCTGGCAGCCTTTGTCAGAATGTTCATAAGACCGCTTGCATAAACCTTCTGGATGTATTCGGAACCAAGCTTGTAACCCAGGAATGTACCGTAATATTTCACAAGAATAGACGGAATGTTAAAAAGAAGCAGGAACACGATAGGTGCCAGAACATTTCCGGATGCTCCAAGTCCTACTGCGATTCCTGCCGCAATTACACGAAGAACACCCCAGAAAATGGAATCACCGATACCGGCCAGAGGTCCCATCAGGGAAGATTTCACCGCATTGATGGAGCTTGCGTCAAAATCCTTCTGCTCGCTGTTTTTCTTCTCCATGGATGCCACAAGACCCATGATGAAAGTGGAACAGGTGATGGTTGTATTGAAGTAAGACATACTTCTTGTGAGGGCAGCTTTTTTGCCTTCCTCATCGTTTTTGTAAAATTTGTTGATAAATGGCATCAGGGAATAACAGAAGCCGGATGCTCCCTGTTTTGCCGGGCTTACTGCCGCATACAGAGTGAAGGAACGCCAGAAAGCTTTTCTCAGCATTTTTCTTTCATCTGCAGGAATAGATTTTGTTAAATTACTCATGAGAAAAATTCCTCCTCTTCTTCATCAAGATATTCTTCAGAGTCTCCAGACGGTGAAACAGCTACTCTCTGTGCAGAAAGCTGGTTAAGCTTATAATCATTCATTCCAACAGAGATGGCGATAATTACTCCGATCACTGCAAGAGCGATAAGCGGAAGGTTTAAGTATGCTGCCAGGACAAATCCCAGGAAATAGAACATGCAGATTTTGTTGTCCCAGAGCATTTTCATCAGCATCGCCATACCTACTGCCGGAAGAAGTCCTCCGCAGACTGTCAGACCGTTCATAACAACATCCGGGATGGCATCCAGAAGTGCACTGACTGCATCAGATCCAAAGAGGATCCCGAAGAATGCGAACAGTGAATATAATACCCAGTTCACAGCCCAGAGTCCGTAATGGAGAGCGATGATCTGTTTCTCCTTGCCCTCTGCTGCCAGACGGTCGAAGGTTTTTGCAAACATACCTACAATGAAAATATAGAGAACTGTCTTAATCTGAAGACCAAGGATACCGATCGGAAGTGCCAGTGTCAGAGCAACCTCAGATCCTTTGCCAAGCATGATGGCAAAAGCGGTTCCTACTGCTGTGGCGATTCCGGGTTCTGCCGCGGAGGCACCGCCAATGTTTACAACTCCCATGAATACGGCTTCCAGTGAAGCTCCGATGATAACTCCTGTGTGAAGATCTCCAAGGAACAGACCTACCAGAGGTCCGATGACGATCGGACGGTTCAGCATGGTAAATCCGATCAGCTCTGCACCGCCGACACAGATGAATACGGCAAGTGCTACAAGAAATGCGTTTAACATTTTTCCTTCCTCCCTTTTTTGTTACGTTTTATTCATTCTGTGGACATTCACATTCCACAGTTTATATATGTCAGTTTAATTTATCCAGCACATCCTTCACAAGCTTCTGCTCGTCATTCGGAACCTGCTGCATACATGCCTTCGGATCAAGAGCTACCAGCTCTTTTAATGCCTGCTGCTCTGCGTCTGTCAGCATGATAGTTGGTGTGAGGACAAGCTTCTCGGAAACATCGATTCCATCAAAACGTCCCGTATTTCCTACGTTAAGAAATCCTATCTCGCCAACATTCTTTCTTATTTTCAGGGCATCTTTTACAGTTCTTGTAAGAACCAGGATACGCATTTTGGATGCCTTCGGATTGTTTAAGATACGAATGGCTTCGTCCACCGGTTTGATCAGAGATTTAATCCCTCCCGGTACTGCCATTTTCAGTGCCATCTTCTGGGTGTTATCGTTGGCCGCCTCATCGTTGGCAACTACGATTCCCTGTACTGCCAGCTGCTTGGTCCAGGTCATGGCAACCTGACCGTGAATCAGACGGTCATCTACACGAAGTGCTGTGATCTTCGCTGTGGAATTATCGTAGGACTGTGGATCTGGTGCTTTCTTTGCGCTCTCCTGTACGGCGTTTTCTGCAGTCGGTGCATTATTTTCTGCAATGCTGTCTTTAGATGCAGCTTTCTTTCCGCCGCCAAGGTTTACCACCTGAAGCTCTTCTCTGGCATCATCGATAAATTCCTGGATCTCTTCCTCTGTCACATCATCGTCAGCCATCATTACCTGCATCAGAACAGGAAGGTTGGTTCCTGTGATAAGTGTAACATTCTCCTTCTGGCTATATCCCAGTAGCTTCTGATTAACGCTTCCGCCCATCAGGTCTGTGAAAACGAAAATCCTGTCATTTTCGTGCTGTGCGAAATATTCCTCAAACTTTTTCTCCACATTATCTTCCGGTGTTACATAAGCATCGATAGTTGTGATCTCAGCCATTTTTCCCACGATCAGCTCTGCTGTATAACGGATACCGGAGGCCATCTTTCCATGTGTGGCGATCAGAATCTGTTTCATCTGGTATTCACTCCTTCTATACTGTTTCCCTGTTAGTTATGTACATAACCTTTGTGCTCACACTATAGCATTAAAGGCTGCATATGTAAATAGGTTATGTACATAACCATTCATTGTGACAAGTTTAAAATTATGGTTTTGTGCAGAATTTACATAAATATATGCTGCAAAAAAGCCGAAATACTCTGGCTGCCATATGTTGACAGTTCCGTATATTTCGGCTTTTAACATCGTTATATCCCAGATTTTCCGTATTGAAAATCCCTTCCTGCTGTATTCTGCATCTCTGCAGTAACACTTTATTTTCTATTTTTTCTCATCCTGACGCTGCACTGACTTTCTTGAAATCAGTGTAACCGGAAGCCTGATCTCATTTTCCCGCTCTTTATCCTCACCATTGATTCTCTCCATCAGAATTTCTACAGCGAGAGATGCTTTCTGCTCCACATTCTGACTGACTGTAGTAAGTCGTGGCACAGAAAACTCTGCATAACTGATGTTATCATATCCTGCAATTCCAATCTCCTCCGGAATCTTCACACCTCTGCTGCTGAAAAAACTGATCGCTTCCAGAGCATAGAGATCTGAAAGGAAGAACAATGCAGTCTTCGGTTTTTTTCGCTGAATCAGCCATGCGTAGCTTTCTTTTCGCTTTGCGTAATTCATACCCAGTGCAGTAAACTGTACCTTCTGCTTCTTTCCTGCGAATTCCCTTGCTGCTCTCTGCGCTCCCATATAACGGAGATGGTCAACACCATTATCACGTCCTGCACAGACCTGGATATGTTCATAGCCGCATTCCAAAAGATATTTTGTCATAAGGTATCCGCCGCTCTCATCATCCAGTCCGATATTCAGGACATGACTCTCCTGACCGGCATCCAGTTCTCCGTAAGCATCAATGGAAACAATCGGCTTGTTGATCAGCTGATAGATTTTTTCACAATTGCTTTTGCTGAAGGAAATAGCAATGACTCCGTCCACATCCCAGCCCATAACCATCTGGAAGATCTTGTCCGTATCTTTTGCTGAATAAAGCATCAGATAGTAACCCAGCTCCTGCACATATTTTTCAATAAAATGCGGTTGAAACATAGCAAATTGCCGAAAATGAAACGATTCAACGCAGGTACTTGAAATTCTCATACCAAAGAACTATAATTTTTCCATAAAAAGGATCTCCGATGATGGAATCCCTGAAGTCTTTATGATAGTTGATCACAACTGCAATCAACTGGGATTTCTCCTTATTCAGTACTCTCAGTCCCATTTTCTGTACATATCCCATTTCACGGATAAGATTCTCGATTTTCTGAATGTTGGCAGGAGATACTTTTTTGGTTTTTCCATGTATGACGTTGGAGACAGTCGTTGTACTTACGCCTGCTCTCTGCGCGATTTCTTTAATGGTTGCCATTGTCTTTCCTCCAGAGATATTTCTGTGTGGAAGCCACTGCATTGGCTCCGTCTGAAACAGCAGTTACCACCTGTCTGAGTGCCTTGGTACGGATATCCCCCGCTGCAAAAACGCCTGCTGCACTGGTAATTCCTTCCTCCCCTGCACAGATATATCCGTTCTCATCAAGCTCCAGCTGAGCTTTCACAAATGTCGTGTTCGGAACAATTCCCACTGCAATAAAAACGCCGTCTGTATCCAGTTCGCGTTCTTCCCCTGTTTTTACATTTTGGATCTTAATGCCTGTTACTTCGTCCTGCCCCAGGATTTCCAGAGGAATACTTTCCCATACCATTTCAATATTTTCACAGTCAAAAACCTTCTCCTGGATCGCCTTGTCTGCACGAAGTTCATCCCGGCGGTGAACAAGATATACTTTTTTGCAGAGACCGGAAAGAAAAACCGCATCCTCTGCTGCCGCATTTCCGCCACCAACTACCACGACTGTTCTGTCTTTATAAAAAGCTCCGTCACAGGTTGCACAATAGGAAACTCCAAGTCCTCCCAGGTCATCTTCTCCCGGAATGTCCAGCTTCCGGTGCTCTGCGCCAAATGCAAGGATGATGGTTCTGGCCTGATATTCGTTCTTTTTTGTGTGGATCGTCTTGATATCTCCTGAAATATTTTCCAGGGAAAGGATCTTCTCACGCTTCGGCTCCAATCCCAGTTTACGGGCATGTTCCCCAAAGGCCTCGCCCAGATCCATCCCTGAGATTCCCGGCATTCCGGGGTAATTATCTACTTCATAAGTAGCCGTGATCTGACCGCCCGGTGCAAAATTTTTATCGATCCATATTGTATTTAATCTGGCACGTGACGCATAGATCGCCGCTGTGATCCCTGCAGGACCCCCGCCCAGAATTGCAAGATCATAGATATCGCTCATACTTTTTCTCCATTTATATTACATACATTCTTGTCTTGCTCCGATGCTTCTGATCATTTCGTGTTACTATTCTGTATAACTTACCGGAAGCAATACATATTCCCCCAAAATATGTGCTGTAAACATGGGCATATGCGATTCCGGCTGCATCGGATTCTCTTTATTTCCGTTCACATAATATCATAGATTCCGTATTTTTCCAATATGATAGTACAAAGCCAAATGCAGGAAGGACTTTCTATGCCTTTTAAGATCCTGAAGAAAAAATCTTCTTTTTTTATTGCCTGCGGTCTTATTTTTACTTTTATTATCGGCATAGCTGCCGGATATTTTTCTGCTCATGGAATTACAGAAAACGGAAAATTCGAGGCTTTTACCCAGGAGGTTTTCCGAAACGAAGTTTCCGGCAGTTCTCTTACTCTTCATTATTCCCTGGCTCATCCGGAAAAGCAGGGAATCCGGCGAAAAGCAGCTTCTCTTGGCACGGTTCCTACAGATATGAAGAACACCTACAAGGTCTGTCAGCAGTACGAGGATAAGCTGAAAGCATTCCGCTGCAGTCATCTTTCCACGGAAAATCAGATGACTCTCGATTCCATGCTTCTCTATTATCACACAGAAAAATCTCTTGGCGATAATTACCTTCTCCAGGAGCCTCTTGGACCAAGTCTGGGAATCCAGGCACAGCTACCGGTTCTTCTGGCTGAATATGCTTTTTATGAGGATCGGGATATCTCTGATTATCTGAATCTTCTGACTACCATACGTCCGTACTTTCAGAGTATTATAAAATTTGAGCAGAAGAAATCTCAGGCCGGTTTCTTTATGAGTGATGCCACGCTGGATCGGATTCTTGCACAGTGCAGTGCTTTTATCCGGAATCCGGATGAAAATTATATGCTGGATATTTTCCGCACAAAAATTTCAGACTACGGAAAACTTTCCGGTTCAGAACAGCAGACTCTGATTCTTACTCATCAGAATCTTATGAAAACGGAAGTGATTCCTGCCTATCAGGAGCTTATGACAGGTCTGGAAGCTCTGCGGGGCACTGGAAAAAATCCTCGCGGCCTGGCGTATTTTAAAGGTGGTAAAGCGTACTATCTTTATCTTCTGCAAAGCCAGACCGGTACTTATGTTCCTGTGAAAGAGATCGAAAAACGGCTTTCCAGGCAGCTTTCCAGTGAAATTGGTATTGTTGGAAATATGCTTCGCCAGAATCCGGAACTTCTTACTACACTTAATAAAGGAATTTCTTTTACAGAAATAAGACCAGCTCAGATGCTTTCTTCCCTGCAGAAAAAAATCAGCTCAGATTTTCCTCCACTGGAGGATGTTTCTTTTGAACTTAAAACTGTGCATGACTCCATGAAAGATTATCTGAGTCCTGCTTTTTATCTCACACCGCCTATGGATACGGGTACTCCTAATGTGATCTACATAAATCCGTCCGCAAATTATCAGGGTCTGGAGCTTTTTACCACTCTGGCTCATGAAGGATTCCCGGGTCATCTTTATCAGACAGTTAGTTTTGAACGCCAGAATCCGTCTGGAATCCGAAATCTTCTGGATACTTCCGGGTTTGCGGAAGGGTGGGCTACTTATGTGGAGCCCTTTGCCTATGAATATGCAGCTGATTATATCCTGGATTCTTCTGCCTCTGATCTTGCACGTCTTTCATGGCTGAACCGCAGTATTAACCTATGTATGTACTCTCTTCTGGATATTGAGATCCATTATAATGGATGGAATCAGGCTGAAGCTGCCAGTTTTCTGAAAGCCTTTGGCATTGAGGATAGCACGGTTATCTCGGAAATTTACCAGTACATTCTGGAGACTCCTGGAAATTATTTGAAATATTACTGGGGATATTTAAGTCTTCTGGATCTGCGCACAGCCGAACAAAAACGACTTGGACAGGATTTCGATATGAAAGACTTTCACCGCAGAGTGCTGAAGATCGGAGGGGTGCAGTTTCCGGTGCTGGAGAAGTATATTGATATGATTGAGTAAATAAAAATCCCTGTCTGAAAATACTCCTTACATTTTGTGTAGTAAATATTTTCAGACAGAGATAAACATCACAGCCCTGCAAAAAACAATTCATAAAAATCATCTTCACCTTCAAGCATCGGTGAATTCTCCCCGCCGCCGTTTGTACTTCGTTTCATAGCTGCGTAAAATTCCTCGCCTGCCGCAATAAGATCCATCTCATAAACCGGAACGCCCAGCTCCCGGCACTTTTTGCAGAAAGCTGCCAGAGGTTCTTTCTCCTCACGTGTTGCCAGCAGTTCTTCACGAAGTGCCGGATCTCTCCTGGCTTTTTCTTTCAGATTATCAAGCATTTCTACTACTTCCATCAGGCATTCTCTCCTTTCAGATTCTTCCTGAACAGTTCATCCAGTTCAGGGATTTCCCTCTTCAGTGATACCAGTTTTCCGTCTTTTGTAAAGCAATGCTTCGAGGAGGCTGCCGTACAGCTCTCATTTCTCGTTGCATTATAAAATTCATACTCTAGCTCCAGAACTGCACCATTGTACTTTCTCACAGAAACTGTGATCTCCACTTCATCATCAAACAGAACCGGCTTCTTATAAGAAACTGAAACTCCGGCTACAGGAGAAACGATTCCCCGTTTCTCAACCTCACCATAGCCAAATCCCATCTCTCCCATAAACGCAATCCGGGCTTCCTCCATCCATTTAATATAATTGGAATGATGGATGATTCCCATCTGATCCGTTTCATGATACTGTGCTTTACGTTTATAAACACTCATTTTTATACTCCTCTTTAAAACAAAAAGTCTCAACACAAACCAACATCTCTCCCCTCTTCCCACCCCCTGAAAAATCTGCTATAATAAATTTTACAGCAAAAATCCATATTTTAAAGAAAGTCAAGGTAAATCATAAATGAAATTTCCACCGAACTTCAACAATCCCTTTAAAAGGGAAAATCTTCCGGAGAGGCTTCAGAATTTCCGGGAGGCGCGTGAAAACAGGAAAGCTGTTAAGCGAAATTTTAAAGAAAACATTCCGCTGAACTTCCGTGAGCGCAGCAATGCCCGGACAAGTCTTCTGGCTTCTGTTGCTGTCCTGGCCATTCTGGTCATTTTGTTTAACCAGCTGGATTACCGTCTGATCCGAAAACCAGCTATAGATGCCCAGAAAAAGGCTGTCACAGCAAAAGAAAAACAGGAGACAGAAGCTGCTACCGGCGATGTAACAACAGCATCTGTCATTGCAGTTGGCGATAATCTTTATCACCAGAGTCTTATTGATGCAGGCGTTTCCGAAGACGGAACCTGGAATTATGACAAAATCTATACCCACATCACAGATGCCATCAAAGATGCCGACATCAGGATGATCGATCAGGAAACTGTATTTACAACCGATCACGACAATGTAAGCTCCTACCCGTCTTTTGCAACACCAACGGAAGTAGGCGATGCCATCATAAAGGCCGGATTTAACGTAGTCGAATCTGCCAACAATCATATTGATGACTTCGGTGAAGGATTTCTCACAGACACTTTGAATTTCTGGAAAACAAATTATCCGGATGTCACGCTTATTGGAATCCATGATTCCCAGGAGGATGCCGATACTGTCAAGATCCGCGAAGTAAACGGCATCAGGATCGCATTTTTGGATTACACCTACGGTACTAACGTAGGCGGCATCGAAGGAAAAGACTATATGATCGATATGATCCGCAAGGATAAGATCACCACCATGATCCAGAAAGCCAAACAGCAGGCAGACTGCATCATCTTCGTTGCACACTGGGGAACAGAAGATGAAACCATGCCAAATGAATATGAGAAACAGTGGGCTGCATACCTTATGGAACAGGGAGTAAACGTCATCATTGGCGGTCACCCCCATGTACTCCAGCCATACGGCCGCCTTACCGATGATAAAGGAAATGAGACTGTTGTCTTTTATTCCCTTGGAAACTTTGTATCTACACAGCAGAAGCTGGAAGAGCTTCTTGGCGGAATGGCAAAATTCACCATCCAGAAAACTGTGAAGGACGGCAAGACCTCTGTTAAGATCCTTACACCAACAGTAGAGCCTCTGGTAATGCACTATAACAGTGATTCCGGTGAATTCGGTCCTTATATGCTTTCTGATTACACAGAAGAACTTGCTTCCCAGAACGGTGTACAGAAATACATTGGTGATGGTGTATTCACACTGGATAACCTGAAAAAGAAATTCAATGAGATCATGTCCATGAACGTAACTCCATCCACAGGAACCAATCTTCTTGACGTAACCATTAATACAGATCTGAACATGATCGACTCATCAGGAAACGTGGTAGAAGATACTGCTTCCATCACTGCTGAACAATATTACGCAGACAAAGGCATTGACATCACTTCCGAATCCTTCAATACTGCAGACAATAGTTCTGGCAGTGCAGAAGGCTCCTCCGATGACAGTTCTGACGATGGTTCTGATGACGGATCATATGATGATGGTTCTTACGACGACGGTTCTTACGATGACAGCTATTATGATGATAGCGAAGAATAATCCTTTACCAGGTAAAAAACTGATCAATTCTTAATAAAAAGCGCCGGGAACCGGAGAAATCTGAATTTACTGCTTTCAGTTTTCTCTGTTCCCGGTATTTTATTATCATATTCAGCTCTGTTGATCCTATCGGCAAATTAACTCCATACTGAACACTGACGCACACGCAGTTCCCCTTTACAGGGTTTCACTGTATTGTCAGAAAGCATTTGTCAGCCAATAATTTATCAATATGTAAATACGCCAATTCCATACGGCTCCAGCGGA
>OHUB01000811.1_pt1 | contig 14737 bp, 9 predicted proteins | sample 1579091 | NCBI WGS metagenome assembly OHUB01 (sample SAMEA3879566, study PRJEB24766) | human gut metagenome | biome: human-associated habitat; feature: feces | place: USA | collected 1985/1987
CCGACACAATGCGCAAGTGCCGGATAGGAACGGCAAAATTTTTTACACTTCTATTACTTCTTTATCACACATAAGCAAAATCGCAGGGCATCAAGCAGCTTATGAGTGGCGGTGGCATCATCATTGTGGCACAGACGGTAATTCCACAGCTTACCACTCTGTTTTCATAATTCATGGGTGGGATCATTGATAAGATTACTGAATTCATAAAGGAACTGTTGCAGGGGTGGGTTCTGACCAACTTTGAAACCATGTTTACCGATGTTAATGACAAGGTAGGCACGATTGCAGGGGAGGTCAGCAAAACTCCCAGCACTTGGAACTCCGGTATTTTTGACATGATAAAAACCCTGTCCGATAACGTGATGATTCCCATAGCGGGCATGATCATCAGTTTTGTACTCGTCTACGAGCTTATTTCCATGGTTATTGACAAGAATAATCTGCATGACTTCAATACGGCAATTTTTATCCGCTTTTTTATGAAAGCGTGTATTGCAGTCATGCTGTTAAGCAAGACTTTTGACATTGTAATGGCGGTATTTGATGTGGGAAGCCACATCGTCAATTCTGCCGCCGCAGCAATCAGTGGGGAAACCAGTATTGATGTTTCAAGTACGCTGCAGACGATGTTCAATGAGCAGTTTTCGGAAATGAGTATAGGCGAGCTGTTAGGATTGGGGATGGAGACCATGATCGTCAGTTTATGTATGAAAATCATGTCAGTCCTTATCACCGTCATTCTTTATGGGCGAATGATTGAAATATATCTTTATGTATCAGTAGCACCCGTTCCCTGTGCAACCGTAACCAACCGGGAATGGGGAACGATAGGAACTAATTATTTTAAGGGACTTTGTGCTCTTGCATTTCAGGGATTTTTTATGATGGTATGCGTTGCAATCTATGCAGTGCTTGTGGCAGGTGTGGCGGTTGCTGATAACCTGCATACCGCACTCTGGTCGGTGGCTGCATATACAGTTATCTTATGCTTTTCACTCTTTAAGACTGGTTCATTATCGAAATCTATCTGGAATGCGCACTAAGGGAGGAACGATATGGCAATATCCGTGCAGGTGCCAAAGGATTTGTCCGGTATCAAGACAAAAGTGGCACTGAACTTGACAAAGAGACAGATCATCTGTTTCAGCGGTGCGGCAGTAGCCGGGATACCCTTGTATTTTTTAACCAAGGGACTGATCGGAACATCAGCCGCATCACTTCTTATGATGGGAGCAATGCTTCCGTTCTTCTTTTTTGCAATGTATGAGAAAAACGGGTTCCCGGCGGAGAAGATTTTGTATTTTATGCTCCGGCAGAAGATACTCACACCGGGCATAAGACCATACCGGTCAGAGAACTTATACAAGCAGTTGGAAGAAAAAGAAAAATTACGAAGGGAGGTTCGTTATCTTGAAGAAAAAGCAAAAGGCAGAACCGGAAAGCCGCAGAAAAAGCAGTTATAAGGGCAATAGCAGGAATAACAGCAAAAGCGGTGGTCTTACCTTTTCAGAGAAGAAGCGTCTTATACAGTTGAAACATATTTTATCGGGAAAGAGCAATGAGAAAGAAAAGCCGACTACCGCACAAAAGACGATTACTTTTGAAAAGATGTTCCGTGACGGTATCTGTCAGGTCAGCCACCGTTATTATACAAAGATGGTGGGATTTTTTGATATAAACTATTCGCTTCTGGAAGTGGATGAGCAGGCGGATATTCTGGCACAGTACAGTAAGCTCATCAATTACTTTGATCCGTCTGTGAAGTTTGAACTGGTGCTTTTCAACAGGCAGGTCAACGAGCAGATGCTTACGGAACAGTTTGACATTCCGTGGCAGGAGGATGATTTTAACGACATTCGTGAAGAATATACGGAGATGTTAAAGAAGCAGGCGGCAAAGGGAAACAATGGCATCATCAAATCAAAATATCTGATTTTTGGTGTGGAGAGCAATGGCTACAAGGAAGCCAAGAGCCGCCTTAACAACATTGAAAAAGATGTCATACGGAACTTAAACAACATAGGAACCCTTGCGAGGGGACTGGACGGAAAGGAAAGACTGCGTATCCTGCATGAATATTTTAATCAGGATACCATGGAACCTTTCCGTTTTTCATTTAAGGATTTGGCAGAATCCGGTAAGTCGGTCAAGGACTATATTGCACCGCCGGGATTTGATTTCCGCTATCCGAACCGCTTCAAGTCGGGAAATATGTATGGCTGTGTGTCCTATCTGGATATTATCGCACCGAAGTTTACGGACGAGCTGATCAAGCAGCTTCTTGACATTGATGCAAACCTTACTATATCCATGCACATGCAGACGGAAGATCCGGTAAAGGCAATCAAGAAGTTAAAAGCGGTCATTTCCAATATCCAGAAAATGAAGATTGAGGAGCAGAAAAAGGCAGTCCGAAGCGGTTATGATATGGACATTTTACCGACGGATATTGTGACTTATGAAAAGGATACACTGGAGTTTCTGGATGACCTGAACACAAGCAACCAGAAGATGATCAACATGACATTCCTTATTACCTGTTATGGCAGAACCAAGCGGGAACTGGAGAGCTTAATGCAGAGAGTGTCCGGTATCATTCAGCAGGCAAACTGTGACCTGCGCTGTTTACAGTATTTGCAGGAACAGGGACTTATGGCATCTGCGCCGATTGGCTGTAATGAAACGGGGATAGAACGTACTCTTGCCACAAAGAGTACCGCAATCTTAGTACCATTCTGCACACAGGAATTATTTATGCCTGCTCCGGCAATCTATTACGGATTAAATGCACTCAGCAACAACATGATCATGGCAGACCGCAAAAGGCTCCGTACACCAAACGGAGTTATCTTAGGAACACCCGGAAGTGGTAAGAGTTTTAGTGCAAAGCGTGAGATTTTAAGCTGTTTTCTTATCACAAAGGACGATATTATCATCTGCGATCCGGAGGGCGAGTATTTTGCACTTGTAGCTGCACTTCATGGACAGGTGGTAAAACTTGCCACCAATTCCAAAGACTATCTGAACCCTATGGATATTCAGTTGAGCCATAAGGGGGATAAGGAAGCATTAAAACTGAAATCGGATTTTATCATAACATTATGTGACCTGATCGCAGGTGGCAAGGACGGTCTGGAGAATGATGAGAAAGGTATCATCGACGAATGTATCCGTCATATTTACGATAAGTATTTTGAAAATCCGGTGCCGGAAAATATGCCGCTTCTGGAGGATTTATATGATGCCCTGTTAGCACACAAAAATCCAAAGGCAGAGCGTATCGCAAACAGCCTTGTGCTGTATGTGCATGGTTCACAGAATTACTTCAACCACCATACCAATGTGGATAGCGGCAACCGTATCATGTGCTTTGACATCAGAGACTTGGGAAATCAGTTAAAGGAATTGGGAATGTTAATCGTGCAGGATGCAGTGTGGAACAGGGTTTCACAGAACAGAGAGCGAAAGATTGCTACCCGTTACTACTGTGATGAGTTCCACCTTCTTCTGAAGGAGAAGCAGACAGCTATTTATTCCGTGAAAATCTGGAAACGTTTCAGAAAATGGGGCGGTATTCCGACAGGTTTGACGCAGAACGTGGGCGATTTTCTTCGTTCTGAGGAGATTGAAGGTATTTTGGGTAACAGCGATTTTGTGTATCTGTTAAATCAGAATGCCAAAGATCAGGCAATCTTAGCAGATAAGCTGGGACTTTCGGATAAACAGCTTTCCTATGTCACCAACTCCGAGCCGGGAAGTGGTCTGATACTGTTTGACAATGTGGTAATTCCATTTGTAGACAAATATCCGACAGACACCAAGACCTACAGAATTATGAATACCAAGCCGGAGGAATCGGTGCAGAAGGAGGACGCAGTATAAAATGGCAGAAAAAAGACAGAAGAAGCAGGCAGTAAAGGCATTTGAAAAAGAGACATTTTCCAAGGATAAGGAAGTGACTGGAGCAAAACACACAGAACACAGGCAGGATAACACCTTTTCAGCGGAAAATCAGTATAGTGCCAGTGAGAAGCCTGTGAGCAATCTGCCACGGGATGCGAACCATGGCAGTCATACAAAAAATGTAACTTCTGGTCACAACGTCCAGAAGCTGGGGGGTGATATGGGGACAGAATATCGAAAAAAAAGTAAGAAAAAATATTACCACCAGAAACAACAGGACACTTCTGGTCACAGCGTCCAGAAGTCAGAAGTCGAAGCGGAAAAGGCATTCTTAAAGGAAAACAGCTTCATGCAGGACGAGCAGACGGATTTTGAAACTTCTTCTGATAGCACGATTGAAAACAAGGTTCATGTCAGGGACACCTACCAACGGTCTGAGGAAAAAGGAAAATATCACAAAGGGCGTGTGCAGAGAGAACACGCACACAGAGAGCGTGCAAAGTCAGAAAATGCAAAGCAGTCCGATTATGGAGATTTTCAGACAAAGGATGCCACATTTTCGCAGGGGCAGACGGAAGAATTTATCGACAAAAAAGTACAGAAGGCTTTTGATAAGTCAGAAAAGAACCGCCGGAAGTTACAGAAGGCAAAGGACAAGATGCCGAAAAAGCGGCAGTATGAGATGAAGCGTGTCTTTGATGAACAGACCGGAAAAGCAAAATATGTTGTGGTTCCGGTAGATGTGGAGAAGCCATTTAAGCCGGACGGACTGGGAAAGACAGCAGTTCATAAGCTCCAAACCGAAAATATGTATTTTGTGCATCGTAAGATTGCTGAGACAGAAAAGGATAATTCTGCTGTGGAGGGTGCACACAAGATGGAACAGCGTGCAGAGGATATTTACCACTATGTAAAATACCACAGAAAGAGCAAGGCACAGAGAAAGCGTGACCGTTTGGAACGATTGCAGAAAAAACAGGTCACAGCGGATATGAAGCTGGAGTATGAGAAATTCATCAGTGAAAATCCACATCTAAAGGGCAACAGTCCAAAGAAGCAGTTGCAAAGGCAGCTACAGAAACAGCGTATCAAGCGTGAGTATGCCAAAGCAAGGTGGGCAGGAGCAGAAGCCAAGACTGCAAAGGAAACATTTACAAAGACAGCCAATGCTGCAACCGGGATTGCAAAGAAGTTACAGGAAATTGCCACGAAAAATAAAACACTGATTATCACAGTGGGTATTTTTGCTCTTCTGCTTATTATGATCATGTCGGCATTATCAAGCTGCGGTTCCATGTTTACCGGAACTGTGACAACAACGATGGCAAGCACATATCTTAGCCTTCCGGCAGAGATTGATGCAGCAGATTTATCTTTTACAGAAAAGGAAATGGAGCTGCAAAACAAGATTGACCGGATTGAAACTGATTATCCGGGATATGATGAATACGATTATAACCTTGGTGCAATCGGGCATGATCCATATACGCTGATTAGTTATCTTTCCGCAGTCCATACGGAATTTACTGCCGAGGGGATGGAGAGTGAGATTCAGGAATTATTTGATGCCATGTATTCACTCACTACCGAGGAAGTGGAGGAGACACGAACAAGGACAGTCACAAAGACCGGAACCAGAACAGTAACAAATCCGGACGGGACTACCCATACCGAGGAATATGAGTACGAGGAGGAAGAAGAATATACCGTAACAATTCTTCGTGTCACACTTACGGTCACACCGCTTGAGAGCATTGTAGCCGGACGCATGGACAGTGAGCAGACGGAAATTTTTGGAGCCTATACGGAGACCAAGGGCGGCTTACAGGTCTTTGCATCTCCGGTTGACTATTACTGGTATTACTATATCAGCAGTTATTACGGATACCGGAAGAATCCAAATACCGGAGCCGAGGAGCTTCACAGGGGTGTGGATATAGCAGTACCGACAGGAACGCTTGTATATGCAGCACATGATGGAATGGTTACGGAAGCGGCTTACGATTCATACTATGGGAATTATGTGGTGATTACGGACAGCAAGGGATATAGCACAAAATATGCCCACATGGACAGCTTAAATGTATCCGCAGGGCAGAGTATAAAAAAGGGTGACAATATAGGCAAAAGCGGAAATACAGGAAGCAGTACCGGAAGCCACCTTCATATTGAATGTCTGTATAACGGGGTGTATTATAACCCGTTATTTTATTTTGAAGCAGGAGAACAGACCATTTATGGGGAAACAACGGGCGGCACCGGAGGAGGAACCGGCAATGTGATACCACCGGAGTCCTATGACGATGCAACGGTGCAGACGCTTATGCGGGAAGCAAACAGATATCTGGGAATGCCATACACCTTTGGAGGAACAGCTCCGGCAAGTTTTGATTGTTCAGGCTTTGTATGTTGGGTATTTACAAACAGCGGCGTACATAACCTGCCAAGAACCACAGCACAGGGCATTTATGACCAGTGTACTCCGGTATCAGCGGCAGATGCAAAGGCAGGGGACATTATATTTTTTACAGGAACCTATAATGCAGGACGTCCGGTTACACACGTTGGTATCTACTGTGGAAACGGTACGATGGTGCATTGCGGTGATCCAATTCAGTACACATCAATCAATACTTCTTACTGGCAGAGCCATTTCTATGGTTTTGGAAGATTGAATTAGCGAAGGGAGGAATTATTTTTGTCAGTAGAACGAATCAATTCACAGCTTAAAAAGGTCAGGGAGCAGATAGCACAGCTACAGGCAAAGGAAAAAGACCTTGCAGAGCAAAAACAGATGGCTGAGGATGCCGAAGCCATGAAGATCATACGAAAATATAAAATCTCATCCGAGCGATTGCAGATGCTTAATAAGCTCAGTGAGGATGAAGTCAGAAATTTATTACAGAAACGGGAACAGGAAAAGGAGGTTTCAATCAATGAAAAACAGGAAATTATCGGCTAGGGCGGTAGTGTCCCTTATGCTGTCGGCAATACTTTTTTGTATGCCGATTGGGGCATTTTTTGCAAACAGGACAAACACGATAGAGGTTCATGCGGAGGATACTGCAGAGCAGAAAACAGAGAGTGCGGCAGAGGAAGGCAGTGCAGAAAGCACAGCGTCCGGCACTGATAACAAGGACAGTTCCGGTAGTGGAGAAAATCACACAGAGCAGTCCACAGAGAATGCAACGGAAAATTCCACAGAAGGCACAGCCGAGGAAACACAGCCTGCGGCAAAATGCACCTGCAAGGAAAAATGCAGTCAGTATGCAGTAGATGAAGATTGTGAGGTGTGTGCAAAGGATTACAAGGAATGTGCCTATATCAATCCGAGTGTGAAAATTACAATCAATACACCTTCTGGGTGGCATAACGATACCACGAAAGTAACAGTCAAGGTGGTGGATACTATTGTATCCGGCAATTTTACCATTCAGACAGTAAAGGCAAAAGTCGGACAGAATGGAAGCTGGACGGACATTACCGAGGATATGTACATAGAGATTTCCGAGAACAGCACCATTTATGTGCAGGTCACAGACCAGAAGGGCAAGACCTACGAGAAAAATCGCTACATCAAGTGCTTTGATTTTACCAAGCCTACCTTAAATGCGGCAGTCAGCGATGGTCTATTGAGTATTCAGGCACATGATACGGATTCCGGTATCAAGGCAATCTATGTCAATGGCTATGAGTTTACAGAGCATACGAATGGAGCCTTGAATATCCGTCTGCAACAGTTCGATGCAGGGTATCAGTATTTCACGATTTCTGCCATGGATAATGCAGGAAATACCTCTGAAATCTATAAAACAGCCAATCCGTATTACACCGATCCGGAGAATAAGGACAGCAGTGAAAAAGATCCGGCACAGCAGCTTCCGGTGGATGCGTCTGCAACCAAGCCAAGCTCTGCAACCGCACAAGTCACAGAGCATACGAAAACGGATGGGAATGGAAATACAGTTTCCCAGACAGGCAGTGGAACAACTTCAAGCAGTTCCGCAACAGCAAAGCAATCTCCAAGTACGGGAGATACTTCTAAGGATGCAGACCAGAGCAGTGACAGCCAGACCACAGAAAAAGGCAAGGAATTTTACACAATCCAGACTGCATCAGAAAAGGTATTTTATCTTGTGATTGATCGTGATGGGGAAGATGAAAAGGTGTATTTCCTTACAGAAGTCAGTGAAAACGACCTGCTGAATACCACAACGGATAACAGCGAGATACTTCCGAAAAACTCTGCGGCTTTGGAATCTGCAATCCCTACCAAAGACAGCGCATTATCAAACAATAATGCTGATACCACAGGAGATAAAACACAGGGAGCAGAAAGTGTTGAGGACAGCACCGAAGATAGCACGGAGGATACAAGTGAGCCGAAAGAGGATACCGCAAAAGCAGATGGTTCCGGCTTTACATATATTTTAATGGGAATTGCTGCGGTAGCTGTGATCGGAGTGGTATATGTTGTGAAGTCCAAGAAGAAAAAGGAAAACTTTATTGATGAGGATGAAGATGAGGACGAACTTGATGAGGACTATGATTATGAGGACGAGGACGAAGCCGAGCAGGATTCCGACGAAGCTTTCCTAAATGGTGGAGATGATACTGTGAGCGATGCAGAATCAGAGGACAATACGGAATATGACAATGAAGATAACAACAATAATGATGAAGAAAATGGGGAGGAATAGAGATGGAGCTTGTAATTGCAGAGAAGCCGAGTGTGGCACAGAGCATTGCGGCAGTTCTTGGTGCCACACAGCGTAAGGACGGATATTTGGAAGGCAATGAGTATCTGGTATCATGGTGTGTGGGACATCTGGTAGAACTGGCACAGCCGGAAAGCTATAAGGAAGCATGGAAGAAATGGAGCTATGAGAGCCTTCCGATCATTCCGCAGGAATGGCAGCATGAAGTGAAAAGTGATACAAAAGCACAGTATCAGATTTTGAAAAAGCTCATGCATGATGACAGGGTAGATGCCGTTGTATGTGCTACTGATGCCGGAAGGGAGGGTGAGCTGATCTTCCGCCTGACCTACAACATGGCAGGATGCAGAAAACCGATGAAGCGTTTATGGATTTCTTCTATGGAGGAGAGTGCTATCCGTGACGGCTTCCATAATCTTCGCCCAGGCAGCGACTATGATAACTTGTATCATTCAGCATTATGCAGGCAGGAAGCAGACTGGCTTGTGGGTATCAATGGAACAAGACTTTTTACGGTATTATATGGCGGTAAGGCATTGAAGGTTGGCAGAGTGCAGACACCGACACTTGCCATGCTGGTGGATCGTGAAAGTAAAATCATGAATTTCAAGAAAGAAGCCTATTATATGGCTCACATCATGGGAAATGGTCTGGATGCGGTATCAGAGCATATCAGTGATAAAACGGAAGCAGAGAGGATTGCAGGAGCCTGTGAAAACGGACAGGCTCTTGTCACTTCCGTGGTAAAGGAAGAAAAGTGGGTAGCACCACCGAAGCTCTATGATCTTACCACACTCCAGAGGGATGCAAACCGTCTGTTTGGCTTTACTGCCAAGCAGACATTGGAATATACCCAAAGTCTTTATGAAAAGAAACTTGTTACATATCCGAGAACGGACAGCCAGTACCTTTCCAATGACATGGAGGGAACAGCGAAAAATGTGATCGAAGCGATTTTCAATTCTCTGTTGTTTGAGCAGAATGTCATGTTCAATCCGGATATAAAAAGAATTTTGAACAGCAAGAAAGTGACAGACCATCATGCAATCATTCCGACCATGGAGATCATCAAACAGGATTTAAAAGCAATACCGGAGAGTGAGATGAAGATACTTTCCCTTTGTGCAAACCGTCTGCTGTGTGCGACCGGGGAGAAGCACATTTATAATTCCACAAAGGCAGAGATTACCTGCAACAATATTGTATTTAAGGTATCCGGCAAGGAAGTGTGGAAAAATGGATGGAAGGAATTTGAGGATTTCTTCAAAAATTCCTATAAAACCGCAGAGGATAAATCGGATGCAGAGGAAGAAAAGAAGCTGCCGGAGCTTTGTGAGGGCATGACGATTGCAGTGGAGCAGACAAAGGTTTCCGAGCATTTCACACAGCCACCGAAGCATTATACAGAGGATAGCCTGCTTTCTGCCATGGAGCGAGCCGGAGCAGAAGATATGGGGGATGAGGTGGAGAGGAAAGGACTTGGTACACCTGCCACCAGAGCAGATATCATAGAAAAGCTGGTAAAAGATGGATTTGTAAAGCGTGAGAAAAAGCAGATGATCCCGACAGAGGACGGAATGAAGCTGATCACGATACTTCCGGATGTAGTAAAATCTCCGAAGCTGACCGCAGACTGGGAGAATGAGCTTACTCTTGTATCCAAAGGAGAAGTTGCTGCAGAACAGTTTATGTCAGGTATTGAAGCAATGGTAACTGATCTTGTAAAGACCTATCACAGCGTTAGTGATGAGCAGAAAGCCATGTTTGGCACAGGCAAGGGTGAACAGGAAGTGCTAGGTAAATGCCCGAAATGTGGTGCTGATGTAGTCAAGGGAAAATTCGGAGCGTACTGTACCGGGAAATGTGGCATGAATGTCGGCAAGGCACTTGGAGTGACGCTTTCAGATACACAGGTTAAGAGCTTGCTTCAAGGGAAGAAGATACTAGTAAAAGGTCTGAAAGGCAAGAAAGGTAGCTATGATGCGTACCTTATTCCGGATAACATTGAAGAATTTTCTTACATGAAAGATGGAAAGGAAATCAAGGGATTTCAATATAAATTTAAAATGGAATTTCCACAGAAGAAAGCAATGGTAGGAAAGTAGGCGTTATTATGGTATAGTTAATAAATAAATGCAATATTTAGTGAAATATAAAACACAGTGTTTATGAGAGATGACATTTTGAATTTTTCATTGTTAGCTTGGCAAAGTAAAGAGAGGGGGAAGAAATACATGATCGTATCTGAATTAAAATTATATAATTTCAGAAAATTTAAATCGGTGGATGGCATTCCGGGGTTACAAATTACTTTTCATAGAGGATTAAATGCTCTCATTGGAGAGAATGATTCTGGAAAAACGGCAGTGATTGATGCACTTAAATTGGTTCTTCTAACTCAGAGTAATGAATACATAAGACCATTAGAAGAAGATTTCTATAAACCCATTGATGGTGACGCTTGTTCTGAATTTAAGATTGATTGTACAATTACAGATTTTAATCAAAACGAAGCAAAGAATTTTATCGAGTATTTGATGTTCAAAAAGAGCGATGAAAAAGTTGAATATACTCTTGAACTGCATTATCGTGCATGGAAAGAGGGTAATAAAATCTTTCAGGAACTTCGTGTTGGTGATGTAGATGATGGTATTTCAATTGATGGAAAAGTTAGAGAATTGTTGAAAACTGTCTATTTGAAACCTCTTCGAGATGCTGAACGTGAGATGAATTCTGGTCGTAGCTCTAGGATTTCACAAATACTTCTAAATCATCCTGTTTTTAAAGATAAAAAGGAACACAGAATTTTAGATATTTTTCAAGAAGCAAATGAAAAAATAGAAAGTTTCTTTACGGAGGATGAGGAAGGGAAGGATATTCTCCAAACAATTCGAGATAATTTGGAAGCATTTAATGACAAAGGACAGGCTAGTAACGCAGAACTGAAAACATCAAATATTCAACTCAAGGCAATCCTTGAATCTTTGTCATTGAATGCTCCAGAGCTCAATCCAGGACTAGGAGAATTGAATTTGCTATTTATTGCAGCAGAATTATTGCTCCTTAAGGATGATTCTGATGGAGGAATAAAACTGGCTTTAATTGAGGAATTGGAAGCTCATCTGCATCCGCAGGCTCAACTTCGATTGATTAGTTATCTTCAAAATGAATATAACGAGAATGATGTTCAAATTATAGTATCTACGCATAGTCCAATCCTTGCTTCCAAAATTAACCTTAAGAATCTTATTTTAATGAAAGATGGTGTTGGTTATGATTTGGCAGAGGGATACACTGGGCTCGAAAAAGGAGATTATTTATTTCTTCAGCGATTTTTGGATTCTACAAAAGCTAATTTATTTTTTGCTAAAGGTATAATAATGGTCGAAGGTGATGCAGAAAATATTCTCGTACCAATAATTGCCGATATTTTAGGGTATCCATTGGAAAAATATGGGGTATCTATTGTAAATGTCGGGAGTACAGCCTTTTTACGATATAGTAGGATTATGATAAGAAAAGATGGAAGCTGTATTGGTATCCCTGTTTCAGTTATTACGGATTGTGATGTAAGACCATATGACATTGCTGAAGACACAAATGAAAAAGTTTTTAACGAGAAAACATTGGAATCAACTCGAATTGAAAATGAGAAAAATGAAAAATATACTAGCGGTTCAGTTAGAGGATTTACATCATCACGATGGACTTTGGAATATTGTATTGCCATGAGTTGCCTTTCAGAAGATTTTCATAAATCTGTTCACTATGGAAAGAAAATTTTGAACGCAAGAGAGCATATTTCACTGACTGACGAAAAAATCAGCGAGGCTGATCAAGAGGTTACGAAAGAAGTGGCAGAGTGGAAGGAGTTACCACCGTGGAGAAAAGCGTATGAAATTTATAGTTTGATGCTTGATAAAGATGGAAAGAGTGGATTGAAGGCTATTGTTGCTCAATGTTTAGCATCAATTCTTCGTTGGAAAACAAGTATTATACCAGAGGAAATTAAACAAGAAAAAATGTTTGATCTTGATTTATACAGGTTGAGAACGGATGCTCAAAAGAAAGCAGAATTGAAATCGAAGATAGAGGAAGATCAATTTCTAAGTTATATAGTGAAAGCTATCAAGTATGCAGCAGGAGAAAATGTGTAGATAAGGGGGAAGTCTATGATAGAATGGGAAATATCTGATAGTGATATAGAAGCAACAGAGAGACTTCTTTTGCCAGACAGAGCACAATTTTCAGAGGATGCAAGAGAGGTTATACGTTGTTGGCATTCAACGGATGTTGCAGCTTGTCCAGGAAGTGGAAAGACAACAGTTCTTCTTGCAAAGTTAAAGTTATTAGCTGATAGAATGCCATTTGGAAATGGTGCTGGGATTTGTGTTCTATCACACACAAATGTTGCTGTAGATGAAATCAAGACAAGGCTTTCGAATTATGCAGATAAGCTTCTTAGTTATCCCAATTACATTGGTACAATTCAATCATTTGTTGATAAATTTGTGACGATGCCATATTTACGAAATCTTACAGGGAGAAATGTACAAGCGGTTGATGATTTTACTTATGCACAGCATATGCTTAATAGAATGCAGAATAAAAAGTATAGTGCTCTTGAATATGTGGCAAACAGGAATTTTACAACTGGTGGACAATTTACTGAACGGCTTGAACATACTCAAGCATTGTACTTACGAGAAGATGGCGCTCTTTGTGTAGGAAAACAAAAAAGCCCTTTAGCTGGTGCAGACAAAGTATCCTCTAAACTGTATAAGATATTAAAAGGAGATCTACTTAAAGATGAGAGGATAATGACATACCGAGATGCCTATTATTATGCCGCAGTTGCTGTTGATAAGTTGCCTGCAACATATACGGAGCTGTTTTCATCGCGATTTCAGTATGTATTTATTGATGAATATCAGGATTGTGACGATGTTCAAAGAAGAGCTATAGATGCAATATTTAATGCAGAAAACTGTGTAGTAATAAAAATAGGAGATTCAGATCAAGCTATTTATAACTCTTCAGAAAATGAAATACCAGATTGGGTGCCAAATGATGGATTTTTACCTATTATGACATCTTGCAGATACAGTCAAGAAATTGCTAATGCGATTTGTAAACTAAAGAAAGGTAAAGATAGCATTGTAACATTAATGGGAAATACTGGTGTTAAGCCAGTGTTACTTATTTTTCCTCCAGAAAAGATTGATAAAGTAATTGGTGAATTTATTGATGTGTTGGAGAAGCATGGACTTTATGATAATAAAGGGATATATAAAGCTATAGGTGCTGTTAAAAAAGAGAATGCGGCTGGTCTCAAAATAGGGAGTTACTGGCCTGAATTTGACGGTTCTGTAAAGAAAAAAGAGGAATATAATTATTGGACATTAGTAGATGATATTATTAAAAGTTTGTTAGAAGGAAAGCTGTACAAGACGGAACGCATCATTCGTAAACTATTATGTAGGATATTTCATTATGCTAAAGTTAAGCATCCGCTATCAGACAGAGATTTTTCAGTAATAACAATAAAAAAATTTCTAAATGATGAATATCAGAATATGTATCGTCAATGGTATTTAGAATTGTCAATGTTACAAGATATCGAAAGAGAAACTATTGACTGCTTTATGCGACAAAAGATAAATGGGCTTTATAAAACTATGAATTCTCAAGCTAGCGATATTTTTGATTGTTTGCCAAAGCATTTTCTTGATGAAGATACTACTATAAGCAAAATCGATAACTTTGGAAGAAATATTTTTATTGATCCAATTAGGGGGCGAAAGATAGAATTCGATACAATTCATGGAGTTAAAGGTGAAACACATGATGCAACCCTTTATCTTGAAACAGATAGGCAAGGAGCATCAGATTTAAATAGAATTCTTCCATATTATGGAGTTGGGAAAATAGGAAAATCAAATTTATATGATTATAGTCGTAAACTTGCCTATGTGGGTATGAGCAGACCTAAGAAATTGTTATGCGTAGCGATGCAAGCAAAGACATATGAAAAAAGTAAGGGGGTGTTTGATGAAGACTGGAAAATTATTGATTTAAGGGGATAGTATTAAATAGTAACATGGCTTTGGAGA
>OHUB01000826.1_pt1 | contig 14583 bp, 8 predicted proteins | sample 1579091 | NCBI WGS metagenome assembly OHUB01 (sample SAMEA3879566, study PRJEB24766) | human gut metagenome | biome: human-associated habitat; feature: feces | place: USA | collected 1985/1987
CAGGAATTATACGGAGAAGGCGGGGAAATCCGTACTTATTTTGCACCGGGGCGAGTAAACCTGATCGGAGAACATACAGATTATAACGGAGGTCATGTATTCCCATGTGCACTGACAATGGGAACATGGGCAGTGGTAAGGAACAGAGAAGACAGAAAATTAGGTTTCTTCTCTTTGAACTTTGAAAAGCTTGGAATCATTGAGACAAGTCTCGATGAATTGATTCCGAGTAAAAATGCCGGATGGACGAATTATCCGAAGGGAGTAATGTGGGCATTTGAAAAGAGAGGGTATGAACTGACACATGGAATGGATATCCTGATCTATGGAAATATTCCGAATGGTTCTGGACTTTCTTCTTCCGCATCACTGGAAGTGCTGACAGGACTGATGTTAAAAGATACATTTGGATTTGAAGATCTCTCCATGATCGATCTTGCATTGATCGGACAGTATTCGGAGAATAATTTTAATGGATGCAACTGTGGAATTATGGATCAGTTCGCAAGTGCGATGGGTAAGAAAGATCATGCAATTTTCCTGGATACCAATACATTAAAATACGAATATGCACCGGTCGTTCTTGAAAATGCGAAGATCGTGATCATCAACAGTAAGGTAAAGCACAGTCTGGTTGATTCTGCTTACAATGACAGAAGAAATGAATGTGAGACTGCATTAAAGGAACTTCAGAAGGTTACAGATATAAAGACACTTGGAGATCTTACAGAGGACGGATTCGAACAGTACAAGGATGCGATCAAAGATCCGGTCAGACAGAAGCGTGCGAAACATGCGGTATATGAGAATCAGAGAACTATTCGTGCAGTAGAAGCACTCCGTAACAACGATGTGAAATTATTCGGACAGCTTATGAATGCATCTCATGAGTCACTTCGTTATGATTATGAAGTGTCCTGTGAAGAGATAGATATTCTGGTAGATCTGGCGCAGGCAATGCCGGGGGTTATCGGTTCACGTATCACCGGAGGCGGATTCGGCGGATGTACGGTCAGCATCGTTGAAGAAGGAACGGTAGATAAGTTTATCGAGGAGATTGGAAAGACATATAAAGAAAAAGTCGGACATGAAGCAGAATTCTATGTAGTAGATATCGGTGACGGAGCAAAGATTGTATAAATTCACAGAATAGAAAAAAGAACGGAAGGATCAGAATATGTTGTATGAAAATATTAAGAAACTGGTAGAATATGGTATTCAGACCGGACTGACACCGGAATGTGAGAGAATTTACACAACAAATTTATTGTTAGAATTATTCCAGGAAGATTCATATGAAGATGTAGAAATTGACAGCAGTTCCATCGAGCTGGAAGCAGTTCTGGAAGGATTACTGGATGAGGCGGTAAAAAGAGGAATCATTGAAGACAGTATCGGATTCCGTGATCTTTTCGATACGAAGATCATGAATTGTCTGGTGCCAAGGCCGGCCCAGATACAGATGACATTTGCAGAAAAATACGAAGAATCGCCGGAAACTGCAACAGAATATTTCTATAAATTAAGTCAGGACAGCAATTATATCCGCAGATACCGTGTGAAAAAGGACATGAAGTGGAAAGTAGATTCCCCATATGGTAAGATTGACATCACAATTAATCTGTCCAAGCCGGAGAAGGATCCAAAGGCGATTGCAGCGGCAAGAAATGCAAAGAATACAGCATATCCGAAATGTCAGCTTTGTATGGAAAATGAAGGATATGCAGGACGGCTGGATCATCCGGCAAGAGAAAACCACAGAATTATTCCGATTGAGATTGCTGGAGGAAAATGGGGATTCCAGTATTCACCATATGTGTACTATAACGAGCATTGCATCGTATTTAACGGACAGCATATCCCGATGAAGATTGATAAGAAAGCATTTGAGAAATTATTTGATTTCGTAAAATTATTTCCACATTATTTCCTGGGATCTAATGCAGATCTCCCAATCGTTGGCGGTTCTATCTTAAGTCACGATCATTTCCAGGGGGGACACTATACATTTGCAATGGCAAAAGCGCCGATCGAGATTAAAATTACAATCCCGGGATATGAAGATGTTGAGGCCGGAATCGTAAAATGGCCGTTATCTGTCATCCGAATCCGTCACAAAGATGAGAAACGCCTGATAGATCTGGCAGATCATATCCTCAGATGCTGGCGAAACTATACAGATGAAGATGCATTCATCTATGCGAATACAGATGGAGAGCCACACAATACCATTACCCCGATTGCAAGAAAACGTGATGGATTGTTTGAACTGGATCTGACTCTTCGGAATAATATCACAACCGAAGAACATCCACTTGGCGTTTATCATCCACATGCAGAGTATCATCATATTAAAAAGGAAAATATCGGACTGATCGAAGTTATGGGACTTGCGGTGCTTCCATCCAGATTAAAAGAAGAGCTGGAGATTCTTGCGGATTATCTGGTTCAGAAAAAAGATATCAGAAGTAATGAAAAGATTGCAAAGCATGCGGACTGGGCAGATACATTTTGTAAAAAATATGATGGGATTACAGAAGAAAATGTAATGGATATATTGAAAAAAGAAGTCGGTGAAGTATTTGTACATGTACTTGAGGATGCCGGAGTGTATAAATGTACAGAAGAGGGAAGAGAAGCATTTTTAAGATTTGTAAAAACATTATAAGATGTTAGAAAAACGTCAAAAATCAGAAGGGATGAAAAGCCCGGAAGATTTTTGGCGTTTTGTCATGTTTGAGTTGTTATGGTGAAAATGTAATAAAATTTTACGTAAATATAAAGTGCTGATTGTGAATAGAGATAGTAGATGCTATAATGAAAATATAGTTTTTCGGGAAAAAGTATATTAAAAGAGAAATTTCAGGAGGGAACTTATATGAGATATGAAATCAAAGGAGACACATTACCGGTAGTTATCTGCTATCTGGAGGGCGGAGAGAAGATGATCACAGAAGGAGGCGGAATGTCTTGGATGTCACCGAATATGAAGATGGAGACGACCACGAATGGAGGAATCGGCAAGGCATTTGGAAGAATGTTTTCCGGTGAGCATATATTCCAGAATATTTATACCGCACAAGGTGGCAAAGGGATGATTGCATTTGCATCGTGCTTTCCTGGATCCATCAAAGCATTTGAAATCGGACCGGGGCAAGAATATATTTTTCAGAAAAGCGCATTCCTTGCAAGCGAAGCAGGGGTAGAATTGTCTGTGTTCTTTAATAAGAAGTTCAGCTCTGGATTATTTGGCGGAGAGGGATTTATCATGCAGAAGGTATCCGGTCAGGGAACTGTATTTGCTGAGTTTGACGGACATGTAGTGGAGTATGAATTGAACGCCGGACAGGAAATTGTCGTAGATACTGGACATCTGGCTGCAATGGATGCTTCATGCCAGATAGAGATAAAGAGTGTTCCTGGAGTAAAAAATATGCTGTTTGGAGGAGAGGGAATCTTTAATACCGTGGTTCGTGGACCAGGAAGGGTATTGCTTCAGACAATGCCGATTTCAAATGTAGCAGGAGCACTCGGACCATATATTACAACATCCGGTAAATAATGCCTGGAAGGACAGGAAGTATGAGAACAAGAAGTATTCATAAAGCAGCACTGACGGATGCGGTTACACCACTGGAAGAGTCTGGAAAGAAACTGGCATATAAAGCGGCAGTCGAGGGAATCGTTCTTTTAGAAAATGACGGAAGTCTGCCATTGAAGGCAGGAAAGATAGCTTTGTACGGCGCTGGTGCGAAGAAGACGATTAAGGGTGGAACAGGATCAGGAGAAGTAAATGAGCGCCATGCAGTCTCTGTTTTTGAAGGACTGGAACAATCAGGATTTACAGTTACTACTATGCGGTGGATCGAAGATTATGACCAGGCATTCGAAGAGGGTGAACAGGAATATGCAGAAGAATTCAGGAAAAAACTAAGTCCAAAGAACCTGTCAGATTTTATGAACCTGATGAGCAGTCCATATAGATATCCTTATGGCCGTGCCATACAGGAGAAGGATATAGAAGAGTCGGATACAGACAGTTGTATTTATGTGGTATCCAGACAGGCTGGTGAAGGGGCAGACAGAAAACTGGATGAAAATGAATATGGGCTATCAGAGATAGAGCGGATCAATATTGCATTCTGCGCAGAAAGATATAAGAAACTGATCGTAGTGATCAATGTAGGTGGAGTATTTGATCTGAATTTCTTAAATGAAATATCCGGAATTAATGCAGTTATTTTTATGGGAGAGCTAGGTACAATGGGAGGTCTGGCACTAGCAGATGTTATTTCAGGAAAACAGACGCCATCAGGGAAACTTACAGATACCTGGGCAAAACATTACCGGGATCTTCCGTTTGCAGATGAGTACAGTTACCTGAATGGTAATCTGGATGAGGAATATTATAGAGAAGGTATCTATGTAGGATACCGCTATTTTGATACATTTCATGTGGCACCAAGATATCCGTTTGGCTATGGAATGTCGTATACTAATTTTGCAATACGGTTTGAACAGATGCAGATGGAAGGCACGAAGATTCATGTGTATACAGAAGTGGAAAATACCGGAAGAATTTATGATGGTAAAGAAGTTGTGCAGATCTATGTAAGCTGTCCGAACGGGGAACTTAAAAAGGAAGCACAGCGGCTGACTGCATTTCATAAGACGAAGTTATTAAAGCCGGGAGAAAAGGCAAAACTTATACTTAGTTTTGATCTCCGGGATATGACTAGCTACAGGAAAAAAGATGCAGCAACGGTCCTTGAAAAGGGAGAATATGTAATCCGTCTCGGTAATTCCAGCAGGAATACCAGAGTATGCGGAATCTTGAGATTATCCAGTGAAATCATAACAGAAAAACACTCGCATATCTGCAAAATCCCAATGCATGTGACAGAACTGGAACAAAAGGAAGAAGATATCCTTCATGCAGCCTGTGACTGCAGACAAAACTGGGGAAGAGGATGCGAGATTATTATTGAAAATATGGAAAAAATTCGAAGCATTCCGGTAGAAGAGGATAAGATAACAGAAATTGTGCATGAATATGGTCCGGTTAAAATATATTCCTCAGAAGAGACAGATGCCGTGATGGAGCGTTTAACACTCAGAGACATGGCAGAACTGTCTGTGGGCGGAGGTATGACTGGATCAAGATTCTTTGAAGCGCCAGGTGCAGCTGGGGTTACGTGCACAACACTGGAGCAAAAAGGAATTCCAAATGTAGTAATGGCAGATGGACCGGCAGGGCTTCGTCTGAACAAGGTTTCATCTGTGTCATTCACCGGAAAGGTAAAAGGGATAGAGCCGAATATTTCATGTATGAAATATCTTCCGGAGCCGGTTAAAAAAATCATGCTTGGAAATCCGGATAGCCCGAATCTGCTCTATCAGTTTACTACGGCATTCCCAAGCGGGATTTCACTGGCATCGAGCTGGAATCTGGAACTGGCGGAAGAAGTGGGAAATGCAGTTGGAAAAGAGATGGAATGTTATGGTGTAACCTATTGGCTGGCACCAGGACTTAATATTCACAGAAATCCACTTTGTGGACGCAATTTTGAATACTATTCGGAGGATCCACTGGTTTCAGGAAAATTTGCAGCTGCCATTACAAAAGGTGTGCAGAAGAATCGTGGGTGTTATGTGACGTTGAAGCATTTCTGCTGCAATAATCAGGAGGATAATCGCAATAAGACCAATGTGAATGTCAATGAACGAGCGCTTAGAGAAATCTATCTGAAGGGTTTCGAGATTGCGGTAAAGGAAGCGGGTCCGGGAGCCATTATGAGCAGTTATAACAAAGTAAATGGTAAATATGTCAATAACAGTTACCGACTTCTGACACAGGTGCTTCGAAATGAATGGGGATTTGATGGTTTTGTAATGACGGACTGGTTTGCAACCGGGCGTAAATATGGAAATTCGGCACATGCGATTGCATCCGGGAATGATCTGATTATGCCGGGAAGTGCAGGTGCGGTGGATGAGATTGTGAAAGCGGTGTCCAAGGGAGTGATACTGGAAGAGGATGTAAAAAGAAGTGCAGCGAATGTATTGCGTGGAGTGTTATCCAGCAGGATATATCAGGGATTTACAAGAATGTATATGAAAAAGTAAAAAGGTGAGAAGTAAGCGTGAGACTAGATAAGAAAAAAATGATTGCTGCCACAATTGTGGCATGCACAACACTTTTCATAGCAATAGGAATACATGAAAAAAAAGATACACGAAAACAATTAAAATTTGGAGCTACTTATATGACAATGAATAATCCATATTTTGTTAATATGGATGAAAATATTGAAGAGTCAGTGCAGGCAAAGGGGGATATCTTAATTACAAGAGATCCCCTGCAGGATCAGAAAAAACAAAATGAACAGATAAAAGATATGATAAATGAAGGGATTGATGTACTTTTTCTGCAACCTGTAGATCGAAATAAAGTTCGGCCTGCACTTGAACTATGTAAAAAAAAGCATATACCTGTATTTGTTATTGATTCTGAAGTGTCGGATACAGAAGCGGTTGTATCCACGATTGTTTCGGATAACTATGATGCGGGGGTTCAATGTGCAAAAGATATGATGAAGAAAAAAACAAGTGCAAATATAATAATTGTAAATCAGAAAGCATTGAATTCAATTAATGAGAGAGTGAAAGGTTTTAGGGATACTATTAAAGGGCATCCACAATATAAGATAGTAGAAGAAAAAGAGAGTGCCGCAGAGTTTGAAATTGCAATGAAAGTTATGGAGAAAATTATTTATGAAAAGAAAAATTATGATTGCGACAGTGGCAGCTGCTGTGATTTTTGCTGTGATTGCGATTCTTTCCGTTTTGGCGCAGACACCGGCATTAATCTGAAAAATCGAAATGATCTGCTGTGAAATTTCCGGCGGATCATGGAAGGATGGGAAAACTGGCGTTTTGCAAATGATTTTGCCTGTTTTCATACAAAAAATACTTTGAATATCAAGAAATCTATGCTACACTGATACTGCATGACAAAATAAAAGAAAGTGGGGATTGTAGTATGAGTGGTCTGTTTCGGGCTCTTCATCGGACAAAAGTGTTTCGAAATCTGACGGAGCAGGAGTTTGCATGGGTTTTATATGATGTGGGAAATTCGGCATTTATTATGCTTGCCTGTTCGCTGATTCCGATCTGGTTTAAGAGTCTGGCAATCGGTACAGGGCCGGGAAAAATCAGTTCGGATCAGGCGACGGCGTATTATTCGATTGCCATTTCCATTGTTACGGTGGTGGTGGCACTGATCGGTCCTGTCTGCGGTGTGCTGGCGGATCGTAAGGATAAGAAAAAGATCTTTTTTACCACAACGGCAGGTCTTGGCATCACAGGATGTGTGCTGAATGGCGTTGCAACGAGCTGGGTGCTGTTTCTGGTCATTTATATTGCGACAAGAGTCTGCTATAATGCATCGCTGACGATTTACGATTCCATGCTGAATGATGTGACAACGGAGGAACGTATGGATGAGGTATCCTCCTATGGCTATGCGTGGGGATACCTGGGATCCTGCATTCCGTTTCTTGTAGCACTGATTGCTTACGTGTTGGGACCGGATATGGTCGGGGTGCTGCCGGATTTTGTCTCTAAGATGATCGGTTTTGGCGTGACGGCTCTCTGGTGGCTGGTGGTGACGCTGCCGTTGCTGAAGGAGTATCGGCAGAAGAATTACGTGGAAATGAGAACGGTTACCGTCGGTCAGACATTTGGAAAAATATTCAGAACCCTGAAAAAAATCGCAGTTTCGGACCGGAAAGTATTTTTCTTTCTGATTGGATTCTTTCTCTATATTGACGGGGTCGGAACTATCATTGACAACTGCATCAACATCGGAACCGATCTGAACCTGAATACGGTCGGACAGGTTGTTTTCCTGCTTGCCACGCAGGTTGTCGCTTTTGGAGGATCTCTGTTTTTTGCAAAACTGTCGCGGAAAAAAGATACGGTATCCCTGATTCTGATCTGCATCGCAGGCTATTTTGTCATCTGCCTCTATGCGCTGACACTGCGGACGCTGGTGCACTTTGCGATTCTGGCATTTGGAGTGGGATGCTTTCAGGGATCAATTCAGTCGTTGTCGCGGTCGTATTATTCCAAAATTATTCCGGCGGAGAATTCGGGAGAATATTTTGGCATCTACGATATTTTTGCCAAGGGCGCTTCCTTCCTTGGATCTGTAGTCATTGCAGTTGTAAAGCTGGCGGGAGGAACGATCAACGTAGCGGTTGCATGTCTGGCGGTTTTCTTTGCACTTGGATTTGTTTTTCTGAAAATTGCAGACCATCAGCCGATGGCGGGTGAAAAATAAAAGATACACAGCATAAAAAATCTCAAAACCAGGAGAACAAGAGCAACTGGTTTTGAGATTTTTTGCTTTTGACTCCGGGGTTTCACAAAGAGAGGTTACGTGTTACGATAATCAGTGAGTCGGGCTGCCGGGAATGTGGCTGCCTGAAAAAGGCACAGACAGGCCAGATCTGGAAAGCCGGAAGAGTCGATCACAAGGATGCGTTTCTGGACAACGAGGAGCTGCACATTGGTACCAGACCCCATTACACTTCTATCTGCAGACCCCGATTGCACAGATTCATGATTACAGCATGGCGCAGTTTGAGCATTGGACGAAAGAAACATTCTCTGCCAATTTTCGCAAAATGCTGACGCTGGAACAATACCGCGATCCAAAACTTGCGCAGCTTCATCATGATTATCTGTGAGAAGAACCCGGAAGCTTTTGAAAAATTTGAAGCCGCATTCCCCAAAAAGGAAAAGCTGAAACTGCCGGGGCAGCTGTTCTGATTCGAGCGATAAAGTTTGGCAGCAGAACGATGCTGAGGGGTAAGCAGGTGTGTGATAAAAGGAGAACAGGACAATGGGGGAATCCCGTGTCCTGTTTTTTGCCCCTGAAAAGTGGAAATTTCCTATCCCCTCTGCATACAATACAGGTAGAGTATCTTTTCAAACCCGTTCAGAAAGGATGATCATTATGACGAAAGGCATTGTAAAAATAAAGAAAAACCGTGCATTTGTAGAGCAGCAGAACGGCGAGGTGGAAATGGCTTCCGGGCAGTATGTGTATCTGAAAGTGGAAAATTGCTGGATTCCGGTGGTGGTGCGGTATTCGGCGCGGAGGAAGAAGTGGTATTTTAAGTATCTCGAGGAAATCCCGGTCTGCGGGCAGAAGGTGCTGCTGAAGGCGTAGCCGGTAAAGGGCGTTTCACGTATGTTTAACATGTGTTTAATCTTTCTGAGTCAGAAATTCATTATGCAGCTCCTGGATTCTGCGCTGTTCGGCAGCTTCCTGTTTTTCACGCTCCGATCAATACGAAGATCCCGCAGGCAGAGCGCAGATCAGCGTCAGACCGAAAACAAGAAGAAAAGAATAAAGATATGGATGACCGGGATGATTTTCATGATTCATAGGAAGCCTGGCTTTCTGAATGTAAAATTCGTAGATAAGGATTTTCTGTGTCTAAAATTCAGTATAGCAAACGGAATTTTTCGCGTCAATGGAAAGGATTGGTTTCTCGATTTCCAAATTCATCATTTACGCCGTCCCCAAAGTCTGCTAAGATAAAGAAAACTTCTTACCAAACGAGAAAACAGGAGTGATTTATTTTGAAAAAAATCTTATTTATCGCAACCGGCGGCACAATCGCTTCGAAGAAGACGGAAAATGGTCTGACTCCGCAGATTACGCCGGAGGAGTTATTGTCTTATATTCCGGAGGTGGAAGATCTCTGTGAGATTACGGCGGTACACCCGTTTAATCTGGACAGCTCGAATGTGGTTCCGGAGAACTGGAGCACGCTGGTGAAAGTGGTGAAGGAGCATTACGAGGATTACGACGGTTTCGTCATCGCGCACGGAACTGATACGATGGCGTACACTGCGGCGGCGCTTTCCTATATGATTCAGAATTCGGAAAAGCCGATCGTCATCACCGGAGCACAGCGGCCGATCAATCTGGATATCACGGATGCAAAGACAAACCTGTCCGACAGCTTTTATTACGCCTGTGATGATGCATCCCAGGGTGTACAGATTGTGTTCGACGGAAAAGTCATCGCGGGAACGCGCGCGAAGAAGGTGCGGACGAAGAGCTATAATGCCTTTTCCAGCATCGATTTCCCGTACCTTGCGGTAATACAGGACCGCCGGATTCTGCGGTATCTGCCGATGCTGCCGTATGAAAAGCCGGTTCGTTTTTATGAAAACTTAAGCGATAACGTTTTTCTCTTGAAACTGATCCCGGGAATCAGCCCGGTATTGCTTCCGGCGATTTTTGAGCACTACGATGCGATCATTGTGGAGAGCTTCGGTGTCGGCGGTATTCCGGCGAGCATCAAGGAGCCGTTTTACGAGCTCTGCCAGAAGTACCCGGAAAAACTCATCATCATGTGTACCCAGGTTTCTCACGAGGGAAGCGATATGACCGTCTATGAAGTCGGCCATGAGATGAAAACCCTGTGCAACATTCTCGAGTCATACGATATGACCCCGGAGGCAGTCGCAACTAAAACCATGTGGCTTCTCGGCAACCGTCCGGATGATCATGAGAGCCGGGAAAAAGCATTCTATAAACCGATCAACTACGATACGGTCTGGAAATAAGAAAAAGAAAGACGCAAAGAGGCTGTCACGGTCCGCAGGAAAGAAATGTTTCTGCTGGCTGTGAACGCCTCTTTTTCTTTTTGAGGAAAAAGAAATTTTCCACAAAATTTTCAGACAGTACGGACGCAAAATTGGTTTTTATTGGAAGAATTGTGCAAATTTCATAGAAAAATCAGAAGCGGGTTGACATCTTTTGAACATTTTAGTAGAATTGAGTTCATGATGCAGTGCGGAAAACGGCGGATTTTGGATGACGAATCCAACCGCTGGTTACAGTTACAATATATGTGTGAACGATAACGATTTCGGAGGTGCATGCATGAAACGGTTAAGGTTTACAGCAGATATGACAAAAGAACAGAAGCGAAACACCGTTGAGGCGGCGCTGCTTCTTGGTTTCCAGGCAGAGACGGCAGTGTTTCCTGTTGCAGCCGCGGATGGAGAAATCCCGGTACCGGAAACAAAAGAAGAATTCCGGAAGCTGTGGAAGAAAACAGCAGATGCAGCCCCGGAGGGGTATGAGGCGGCTTCGGACCACATCGGGCCGGTTTACGACCTGGATTTCCGGGAAAAAACAGGATTGGAAAAAATGTTCCAAAAAGGTCCGTTTTTAAAAGATCAGAATCACGATTTCCTCCCGGATGCACTCGATGTAAAACTGGTGCTTCCAGAGGACGCAAGCGATGCTATGTTTCTTGCAGCGTGTGATCTGGCATACCGTTTCGGGATGGAGACGACAGGATACGAAGGAACTATTCTTGCCGAGGCGGGTTACAAGGGAAATCAGATTATTTTTGAAAAAGCAGATCAGACAGAACTGGTCCTTGGAGAGACAGACGGTGACGGCGTAAAAGTGTATCTGCGCGGAGACGGCGAAGCACTGACCGCATTCACCGCCCGCCTCTGCAATACATTTCCAAAGATCTGCGGTGAGAGAAGCTGGAAAGATCTCCTGATGGACATGGTGGATGATTTTATCCTACGCGGAGAGGACGGCCAGCTTGCCGAACTGAAAGCTTTACAGGAAAAAGAAAGCGGCGCCTATGCGGTTTACGGATCGCCGCGCTGGAGCGAAGAGCAGAAAAAAGAGGCCGGAGATGCAGAAGTTTACAATTACAAATCCGGTCAGAAAATGTACGAGAAAGTATATGAATTCCCGTGGGAGGTCGAAGTATTTGAAGAACTTCTGGAAACGGAAGTCTATCCGAAACTCAAAGAGGGAAGCACCGTAAAAATCACCGGAGCAGTCAGCGAGACCGAGAGCGTGCGCCGGAAGATGTGCGAAGCGATCGATGCAAAAATCCGCGAAGCAGGCGCTGTGCCGGAACAGACAACGATTTACTGTGCCTACAAACAGGGCTATTCCTGGCTGGCAGAAGAGATGCTTCCGCGTCTGAAAGAGGCCGGAGCCGATACGGTTACCGTTTATTTCAAACCGTTTCTCCCAGAAGGCCAGACGGAATGGAATGATGAAAACGGAGCCATTCCGTCTTACCACAACCTGAGTGCCGAGACGCCGGACAAATGGTACGACCTACCGATCCGTTATCTGCAGGAGCTGTACCCGATCGAGGATCTTCTGGTAAAAGAGCTCGGTATCGAGAGAAAAAATGTCGTATTCAAAGCCTATGAGGGAGAAGATGACATCACATATCTCTGCCAGGGAAGCAAAGAAAACAGCGTCTGCTGTGAGGATGCGTACAAGGCCGCGTGGTCGGAGCGTCCGTATATGAATGAATACCCGCAGATGGGAAAAGTTCACCCGTCGACCGGTTATATAAAAGCAGAAGTAAATGGCAAGCCCATTCTTGACAAAAAAGTCCGCACCGATCTGGAAGAAATCTGGGATGTCTACCAGAGCGAAGTCCTTCCGGACTGCCGCCGCTATATCGAGGAAAAAACGGGCGGAATCGTTGCGGAGGAGATGCAGCCGTTCTTCCACGAACTGAGAATGGACATTACGGTAAGCGAGCCGGACGAGCCGACCGGTTCCCGTGAGGATCTGATCTCATCGCTTGATGCACTCCATGAGGACATGTATTTTGTGGGCGGTGATTATTTTAAAAATTACGGCATTCAGAAAGCCGGCGTGATGCTGGATGCACCGGGCCTGATTCTGCCGGTGATCCATCAGAAAGAGGGCCGTCCGGTCTTTCGCGTTACGCTGACAGAGCCGTTAAAAGATGCGGCATGCATCACAAAAGACGGAGAGACCGCTGCCGCAGAGAAAAAACGAAGTGAAGTCGAAACCTGGATTTCCGCAGTTTCGTGGGAAAACGGAGAGCTGAATTTCCATATCACAGTGAAAGGCGCAGCAGAGGCTACCGTAAAAGCATACGCAGCGCTGTGGTCGAAAGGTGTTCTTGAAAAATGCAGCTGTGTTCCTGTGGAAACAGCGCTTGCCTTTGAAACAGAAAGCGGCGCATCGTATGCGGCACAGACCCCGGAGCGGGAAGAAAGGCCAAAGGCGAAACGGATCGAGAACATCAACCTGCATGAGCACGAACTGATCGGATACGATACGTATCGGGAGATCATTGAGGAGCTGAAAGAAGTTCCGGGTATCGAGGTCTTCCGGATTGCCGTTTCCTATACAGGCCGCGAGCTCTATGCAGTCTGGCTGAAACCGGAGTACGAGGGATATCTGTCGCTGACAAAGCGTCTGGCGAGAGTGCCGAGCGAGGTGATCAATGCAAGACACCATGCAAACGAGGTTGCCTCAACGAATGCATCGTTTATGCTGCTGAAGAAACTTTTAACAGAAGATGTTTACAAAGAGCTGCCGGATAAGCTGAATCTGATCCTGATCCCGATGGAAAACGTGGACGGTGCAGCGATTCACTACGAACTGCAGAAGGAGCATCCGACGTGGAAATTCCATGTGGCGCGGTTCAATTCTCTTGGAAAAGAGTTTTACCGTCATTATTTCCAGCAGGATACGATTCACAGCGAAGCGATGGGAATCAGCCGGATTTACGAGAAATATGCACCGGATATGATGGTGGATAACCACGGTGTGCCAAGCCACGAATGGGAGCAGCAGTTTTCTGGTTATACCTCCCCGTCCTACAAAGGTTTCTGGCTTCCGAGATCGCTCTTATATGGTTATTTCTGGTATGTAATGAATCCGGAATACAAAGGAAACTATGATGTGAATAAGGTCATGGAGGATGTGATCGCAGACAAGATTGCAGCGTATCCGGAGATGAAAGCACTGAACCAGGAGTGGAGTGCACAGTTTGAAAAATATGCCCATGCGTGGATGCCGAAACTGTTTCCGGCCAATTATTATAAAGAAATGATCAATTACTGGATTCCGTATGAATCGAATCCGGCGCATGGATATTCGTCGATCCGCTATCCGTGGATTACAACCGTCGCTTATACGAGCGAGGTTGCGGATGAAACGGCACAGGGAGAATACCTGAACCTGTGTGCGCGGGCTCATGTGGCGCACGATGAAGTGACAATACAGATGCTCATGGAGGCGCGGAACGTTATGGACTGCCGCTTTACCGAGCAGGATGGAACGATTTTGACCAGCTACATACGAAAGAGACCGATGATTGTCTCTAGGTAACTGGAAGAAATACAGGATACAGGGTTGTGAAAGCACGAGCGTGCGGAGCAGTCTGTATCCAAAAAAAACTACATTTTATTTAAGGAGGAGTTTAGGTATGGAACTCATCAAATTACTTGGCGTGTTAATCGTTATCGTCGGATTCGCGCTGAAACTGGATTCAATCCTCATCATTTTCCTGGCGCTGATTACGACAGGGATCGTTGGCGGCCTTGGCGTCGGCGGTCTTCTTGAGACCATCGGAACCAACTTCGTAGCGAACCGAAGCATGGCGATCTTCATGATGATCCTGCTCGTTACTGGTACGCTTGAAAGAAACGGTCTTCGTGAAGCAGCAGCAAACCTGATTAAGA
>OHUB01000843.1_pt1 | contig 14236 bp, 13 predicted proteins | sample 1579091 | NCBI WGS metagenome assembly OHUB01 (sample SAMEA3879566, study PRJEB24766) | human gut metagenome | biome: human-associated habitat; feature: feces | place: USA | collected 1985/1987
CGCTGAATAGATATTTTCATTTGTCCCGATTGCTTAATCGTATGTTCGCTGCTTACATTCAATGCTGTCCGCAATTTATTTTCGTTATAATCGGATTCGCGAATAAAATCCCCTCCGAACCGGCAGAAACAATCGTATAGGTATCTGTCGGTGGTAGTAGTAATCAGATTTCCCAGCATGCGTTGGTAGCGTTTTTGCAATTTTTTGTCGGTAGCCCTACTCATCTTTTCCATTTCTTCCAGTTTATGAACAATAAGCTGTGCCCGTTTCTTCTTTGCCAGACGATGCTGGATAGCCATGCGTTCATTATCCGAAACCGGCATCAGGCGTTCTTCGTGCGAGAAGACAAAATATCCGGTCTGCTCGTAAGCAAGGTGCAGCAGATCGGCACCCCGGAGGATATCTACAACGAGCCGAAGAACGCCTTCGTGGCGGACTTCATCGGCGACTCCAACATCGTGGATGGCGTGATGCACAAAGACTTCCTCGTTTCCTTCTCCGGTGTCCAGTTCCCGTGCGTGGACCGCGGCTTTGCCCGTGAGCAGAGTGTGCAGGTCGTCGTCCGCCCGGAGGACATCGAGGTCGTTTCGCCGATGGAAGGCCAGCTGGTGGGCGTCGTCAATGACGTCATCTTCAAGGGCGTCCACTTCGAGATGCACGTCGAGTGGCTCATTCATTCCACCCGTGCCTGCACCCCCGGCGAGACCATCGGGATGCGCATCGGCCCCAACGAGATCCACATCATGGCGCGTTCGTGAGGGGTGAGCCGAAATGATGAAGATTTACGATCGAAAGCTCGCGTATCCCTACTTTGTATGGATGACGCTTTTCACGGTGGTGCCCCTCATCATCGTGGTGTATTATGCCCTGACGGACAGCGACGGCAATTTTACCCTGAACAACCTGCTCTCCATCAGCGGCTATGGCTCGGTGTTCGCGCGCAGCCTGCTGCTGGCCCTCATCGCCACGGTCATCTGCCTGATCATCGCGTTCCCCGTCGGCTATTTTCTCTCCCGCCTGCGGGTGAACAAGCAACACATCATGCTGATGCTGGTCATGCTGCCCATGTGGATGAACTTTCTGCTCCGCACCTATGCGTGGATGGGCCTGCTCAGTGTCAACGGCCCGGTCAACGCGGTGCTGGGTGCCTTCGGCCTTGGCCCCTACACCATGCTGAATACCTCCGGTGCAGTGGTGCTGGGCATGGTGTACAACTATGTGCCCTATATGATCCTGCCGCTCTACACCAGTATGACCAAGATCGACCAGAGCATCGTGGAAGCGGCGCAGGACCTGGGCGCTTCCACCACCCAGACCCTGCTGCGGGTGCTCATCCCCATGAGTGTGCCCGGCATCAGCACCGGCATCACGATGGTCTTCGTCCCGGCGGTGTCCACCTTCGTCATCAGCCGGATGCTGGGCGGCGGTTCCAACCTGCTGATCGGCGACCTGATCGAGATGCAGTTTCTCGGCAACAGCTACAACCTGAACGTCGGCTCGGCCATGAGCCTGGTGCTGATGATCATCGTTCTGCTGTGCATGAGCTTTACTTCGAGCTTCGACGAGGATGAAATGGAGGGGGTGTCCTGATGAAAACGAAACATCTCCGCCTGATGCAGCGGGTCTATATCATCCTGTTTTTCTGCTTCATGTATCTGCCCATCGCGTATATGATCGTGTTCAGCTTCAACCAGAGCAAGGGCTATGCGCTGTTCACCGGGTTCACGTTCAAGTGGTACACCAGCCTGTTCCACAACGCCTCCATCCTGCGGGCGCTGGCTGTCTCGGTGGAAGTGGCCCTCATCTCGGCCGTCATCGCCACGATCCTGGGCACGGCGGCTTCGCTGGGCATCGCCTCCATGGGCCGCAAGAGCCGCCTTGTGGTGACGAACATCACCTATATCCCGGTCGTCAACCCGGAGATCATTACCGGCATCTCGCTGATGCTGCTCTTCGTGGCCTACCAGCGTTTTGCGGGCCGGGTAGAGTTCCTGCCCGATACCATCATGGGCCTGCCCACGCTGCTCATCGCGCACATCGCGTTCAACGTGCCGTATGTCATCTTCAACGTCACGCCCAAGCTCAAGCAGCTGGACGTCAAACTGTATGAGGCGGCTCTGGACCTCGGCTGTGACCCCAGGCAGGCGTTCTTCAAAGTCATCCTGCCGGAGATCAGCCCCGCCATCCTGTCGGCTTTCCTCATCTGCCTGACCTACTCCATTGATGACTTCATGATCTCCTACTTCAACTGCGGCACGGTGGAGACCCTGCCCATCGCCATCTACTCCATGACCCGCAAAAAGGTCAGCCCGGAGATCTACGCCCTGTCCACCATCATGTTCGTGGTCATTCTGACCATCATCCTGATCTCCAACGCCATGGAGAGCCGCGGCTACCGCCGGGACCAGAAGGCACTGAGAGGGGAGGATGCCGCATGAAACAGATGAAGCGCATGGTGCTTTTGCTGCTGACGTTGGTGTTTGCTGTCAGTCTGCCGCTTTCGGCGTTTGCCGCCGGGACCATCGAGGTCACGGAAGATGTTTCCGTTTCAGATGATTACGACTGGACCCGCTTCAAGGGCCAGAACGTCACCCTGAACGTCTACAACTGGGGTGAGTATATCTCCAACGGCTCGGACGACAGCGTAGACGTGGTGGATGCCTTCCAAAAGCTGACCGGCATCCACGTCAACTACACCACCTTTGATTCCAATGAGTCGCTCTATGCCAAGCTGAAATCCGGCGCGGCGGATTACGATGTCATCATCCCGTCGGACTATATGGTCGCCAAGATGATCTCGGAGGGGATGCTTGCAAAGCTGAACTTTGACAACATCCCCAACTTCCAGAACATCGACGAAGTCTACCGCAACGCCGACTACGACCCCGCCAATGAATACACGGTGCCGTATATGCTCTGCACCACCGGCATCATCTACAACACCACCATGGTGGACAAAGCGCCCGCCAGCTGGGCCGACCTGTGGGATGAACAGTACGCCGGCAATATCCTGATGTTCAACAACAGCCGGGATGCGTACGCCATCGCGGCATTTGCCACCGGCCACAGCATCAACCCCCAGTCCACCGAGGAAGTAGACGAGGTGGTCGAGCACCTCAAGGCGCAGAAACCGCTGGTCCAGGCCTACGTCATGGACGAGATCTTCGATAAGATGATCGGTGGCGAGGCGGCCATCGGCGTCTATTATTCCGGCGACGCCATCACCATGATCGACGACAACCCCGACCTGGCCTGGGTCTTCCCGGAGGAGGGCAGCGTCCTTTCGGTGGACAGCATGTGCATCCCCGCCACCAGCGAGAAGCAGGAAGCCGCCGAGATGTTCATCAACTTCATGTGCGAAGTGGACATCGGCAAGGCCAACGCCGAATACATCGGCTACACCACCCCCATGCAGGCCGTGTGGGAGGTGCTGGACGAGGACCTGAAGTACAGCAAGATCGCCTTCCCCTCGGAGGAGATCGAAGCGAAGGAAAAGGTCTTCACCGCCCTGAGCGACGAGGTCAACAGTGAGCTGGACGTCAAGTGGAGCGAGATGAAGAGCTACGACGAGGGCGGTAGCGGTATCGTCTTCCTGATGCTGCTTCTGGCCATGGTTGCGCTGGCCTGCTTCAACATCTGGCGCAAGCTGCGCAAAAAATCGCGGAACATGTATTGATCCATGCAGGCTGCGCCGCAAACGGTGCGGCCTGTTTTTGATAGAGAGGATATTTTTACCATGGAACTGAACCACTTTACTGAAACTGCGACCGTTCTGAACGCCGACTGTGATTTTCATCGGAAGCTCAAACCCAGCGCCCTGTTCCGCTATGTGGAGCAGGCTGCGGCGGACCACGCCCGCGCCTACGGCATGGACGACGATTTCTTTGCCGCCCGCCACACGACGTTTCTGGTGGGCAAGCAGGCCGTGGAGGTCTACCGGATGCCCACCCGCGGCGAGAAGATCACGCTGGATACCGCCTGTGAGCCTTGCAAAAAAGGCTCAATGAAGCGGATCACCCACATCCTCGACGAGGCCGGGAAGGAGCTGGCCCTCGTGGACTGCCGCTGGATCGTGGTGAACACCGAAACGGGGCACATCATGCGGCAGCCCAGCTGGTGCACCCCCAACTACGAAAACGAGGATGTGGAAGAGGAGCTGCCCCAGCTGGTGCATAAATGCAAGGAGCTGACCCCGGCGGGCAGCTGGACGGCCAGCTACTCGCTGTGCGACCTGAACGGCCATGTGAACAACTCGTTTTATCTGGACATCGCCTGCGACGCCCTGCCGCTGGATGCACTCCGGAAGGGTCCGCTGCGCTTCGCCTCCATCAAGTACCACCGCGAGATCCCGATGGGGGCGCAGGTGGCGGTGGCCTATGCGCCGTCGGCCGACGGCTGGTATGTGGTGGGCCGCCGGGACGAGCATATAGCCTTTGAGTGTTATCTGGAATTTTCCAGCGAAGCGGCTGAGAACGCCTGAGAAAAGAATTACAAAAAAATTACAAAAACTTTCGCAAAACCCCTTGCAAAATGGTTTCAAAAGAGTTACAATATAGTTACAAGAAGAGCGAAAGCTCTTCTGCGTGAAATCTTTTTCTTCTTGTTATCCGTGGATATCGGGTGCGCACCGCTCCTCCTCCGGCTGTTCTCCTTCGCAGCTGTTGGTGCGCACCGCACAGGCGGTATCCTCGCTTCGTGTGCAAAAGAGCTCGCTCCCGTTCGGGGGCGGGCTTTTTTGCGCCCCCAGGCCCGCAGCAGGGGAGAACGGCCCGCATTTTCGGGAATAAAGTGTTACTTTCCACCGTTTTCTTAGACAAAGTGTCTGGTTTTCGCAAGGACAGTTTTGGAAAGTTTGTTTTGCGAAATGCTTGCGTTTGTGCCGGTTTGTGTTACAATAGGTGCAAGCATTTTTAGCATCTTCCAGGCACGATAAGTGAAATGAATTTGCCGCCGTTTCTACGGGCTGCACGAGAGAAAAGGAGTTTGAGTATGGCATATTTCTATGAAGAACCTTCCCGCACCTTTGGTGAGTACTTGCTGATCCCCGGCTATTCTTCTTCGGAGAACGTCCCCACGGCGGTCAGCCTGAAGACCCCGCTGGTCAAGTACCGCAAGGGTGAGGAAGAATGCCCGCTGGAAATGAACATCCCCATGATCAGTGCCATCATGCAGGCAGTCTCCGGCGACAAGCTGGCGATCGCGCTGGCACGCGAGGGCGGCGTTTCCTTTATCTATGGCTCCCAGAGCATTGAGAACGAGGCAGCGATGGTCCGCCGCGTCAAGAGCTATAAGGCCGGTTATGTCGTTTCCGACTCCAATCTGGCCCCGACGGCCACCCTGCACGATGTGCTGGAGCTGAAGGCCCGCACCGGCCACTCCACCATTGCCGTCACCGCCGACGGCACCCCCAACGGCAAGCTGCTGGGTATCGTGGCCTCCCGCGATTACCGCGTCAACCACACCCCCGATGACGCCTCCGTCACCACCTTCATGACCCCCATCGAAAAGCTGGTCACGGCCCCGGAAAACACCTCCCTGCATGACTGCAACAACATCATCTGGGACAACAAGATCAACACGCTGCCTCTGGTGGATGCCGAGGGCAACCTGAAGTATTTCGTCTTCCGCAAGGATTACGACTCCCACAAGAAGAATGCCAACGAGCTGCTGGACGCCAACAAGAGCTATGTCGTGGGTGCCGGCATCAACACCCGTGACTACGCCGAGCGTGTTCCCGCTCTGGTGGAGGCCGGTGTGGATGTCCTCTGCATCGACTCTTCCGAGGGCTATTCCGAGTGGCAGAGCCGCACCATCGGCTGGATCCGTGAGCACTACGGCGACACCGTCAAGGTCGGCGCAGGCAATGTGGTCGATGCAGAAGGCTTCCGCTTCCTGGCAGAGGCAGGCGCCGACTTCGTGAAGATCGGCATCGGCGGCGGCTCCATATGCATTACCCGCGAAACAAAGGGTATCGGCAGAGGTCAGGCGTCGGCTCTTATCGATGTCTGCAAGGCAAGAGACGAATATTTCGAGAGAACGGGCGTATATATCCCCGTCTGCTCCGACGGCGGCATCGTCTACGACCACCACATGACCCTCGCGCTTGCAATGGGCGCGGACTTCCTGATGCTTGGCCGCTACTTCGCGCGCTTTGACGAGAGCCCGACAAACAAGATTTCACTCAAGGGCACTTATTATAAAGAGTACTGGGGCGAGGGCTCCAACCGCGCAAGGAACTGGCAGCGCTACGACCTCGGCGGCGACAAGAAGCTGTCGTTCGAGGAGGGCGTTGACTCCTATGTCCCCTACGCCGGCAGCCTCAAGGACAATGTCACGCTCTCGCTGAGCAAGGTAAAGTCCACTATGTGCAACTGCGGCGCGCTCACCATCCCCGAGCTGCAGCAGAAAGCGAAGCTGACCCTTGTCTCCGCAACGAGCATTGTTGAGGGCGGCGCGCACGACGTCGTGCAGAAAGAGACCTACTCCGATCTGAAAAAATAAGCCTGATTCTTTACGGCAGGGCGCGGTGAAAACCGTTCCCTGCCTTTGAATTTAGGCAAATTTACTTGCACAATCACCAATAAATGAAAAGTTACGGCGCAAAAGGCTGTTAAATCCGACGTTTTTACCGAAAACGCCCGTTAAACTGTTGACACGCCGAAAATGCAATGCTATAATACAGACAATTTAAGACAGCACTTGATAGAGGATGCGAACGAGAAGAGTATCCAGCAGCAACGCCGGCAAGCGGCAGCTGGAGAAAGGCAAGTTCGCCGAAGTGATACCGCGGTTGCCGCCGCCGTAACGCTGGGCCCTCGCCGAACAGGCGACGGACTGTCACATGACTTATGTGGAGCGCTATCATCGGTTTTTCTGCACATATAGCAGCATATACAAAGCCTGTGATACCTCTTCGGGTCGCAGGCTTATTTAATTTTTTCCAGGAGATGGTACTAATGAACAGAACGAAGAGAATTGTGGCCGCCATTCTGGCTATCGCCATGTGCGCAGTATTATTTGCAGGCTGCGGCACGAAAACCGAAAGTGCCAAGACCGGCGTTGAAGACGGCGTTCTGACCGTTGCCATGGAGTGCGCATACGCTCCCTACAACTGGACTCAGAGCGATGATTCCAACGGCGCTGTCCCGATAAAGGATTCCAGCGACTACGCCAACGGATACGATATCATGATGGCTAAGAAGATATGCGAAGCAAACGGCTGGAAGCTTGAAGTTGTCCGCCTTGACTGGGATTCACTTGTTCCCGCAATCCAGACCGGCAAGGTTGACGCCGTTATCGCAGGTCAGTCGATGACCGAAGAGCGTATGCAGCAGGTCGATTTCGCAGGTCCCTACCTCTATGCGAGCATCGTCTGCATGACAAAGCAGAACAGCAAGTATGCAAACGTTACCTCCCTTGCTGACCTCGCAGGTGCAAAGTGCACCTCCCAGCTCGGAACCATTTGGTATACCACCTGCCTTCCGCAGATAAATGGTGCTCTTATCCAGACTGCACAGGAGACCGCTCCCTCGATGCTCATGGCTCTTGAGACCGGCGCTGTCGACTTCATCTGCACCGATATGCCTACCGCTCAGGGCGCGCTCATCGCTTACAGCGATCTGAAGATCCTCGACCTCCCCGAAAATGCTTTCAAGGTTGACGAGGGCGACATCAACATCGGCATCTCTGTCAAGAAGGGCAACACCGAGCTCAAGGACAAGATCAACTCCGCCCTTGCAGGCATGACCGCAGACGACTTCAACAAAATCATGAACGAGGCTACCAAGATTCAGCCCCTTTCAAAGTAATCAACAATAATCAGAACGGAGATAACAAGATATGAACAAGCTTGCCGAGCTGTGGAGCGACATAGTCCAGTGCTGGAGCGATAGCTCAATGCAGTATCTGACCGGTGCGCTCAAGACAATAGAGCTCGCTGTTATAGCGACAATCATAGGCTGCCTCATCGGCCTTGTCTGCGGAATAATCCAGACTATTCCGTGCGGCAAAAAAGACAATATCGTAAAGCGGGTCATACTCGGCATAGTCAAGGCTATAGTGCGTATCTACGTCGAAGTTTTCAGAGGCACGCCGATGATAATCCAGGCGATATTCATCTTCTACGCCCTGCCCTACTTCTCGAACGGTGCGATAAACCTTGAACCGACTTTCGCGGCATATCTCGTTGTCTCCATCAACACCGGAGCATATATGGCAGAGACCGTCCGCGGCGGTATAATGTCGATAGACGTCGGTCAGACGGAGGGCGCAATGTCCATAGGCATGAACCACTTCAAAACCATGCTCTATGTCATTCTTCCGCAGACCATACGCAATATCATCCCGCAGATAGGCAACAACCTCATAATCAACATCAAGGATACTTCCGTCATGTTCGTTATCGGCTACGCCGAGCTCTTCGCGGCTCACAAGGCTATCGTCGGCGCAAAGTATGTCTACTTCCCGTCGGCAGTTATAACGCTGACTATCTACCTGATAATGACGGTCATCTGCTCGCTTATCCTCAGACTGTGGGAGAAGAAGCTTGACGGTCCGGAGAACTTCGATCTCTCGACCACCGACACTCTCGCCCACACCAGCGGAATGTACTCATATGTCAAGAAGTCAAAGAAGGAGGGAAGATAATGTCAGAGCCTATTTTACAGATAAATCATCTTTCAAAGACCTTCGGCAGCCACGAAGTTCTGCGCGACATTGACTTTTCGGTCAATCCCGGCGATGTCACGAGCATCATCGGCGCGTCCGGCTCGGGCAAATCAACTTTGCTCCGCTGCATAAACCTTCTTGAGACTCCGACCTCCGGCGATATACTCTATCACGGCACGAACATCGACAATATAAAAGGCGGCGCGAGCGCATACCGTTCGCACGTCGGCATGGTGTTCCAGTCGTTCAATCTTTTCAACAACATGACCGCGCTCAAGAACTGCATGATCGGTCAGACGAAGGTTCTCAAGAAGTCCAGAGCCGAAGCCAAGGCTTCCGCACTGCATTATCTTGAAAAGGTCGGCATGGCGCCCTACGTCAACGCCAAGCCGCGCCAGCTTTCCGGCGGTCAGAAGCAGCGTGTCGCAATAGCCCGCGCGCTTGCGATGGAGCCCGAAGTTCTGCTGTTCGACGAGCCGACGAGCGCACTCGACCCCCAGATGGTCGGCGAAGTGCTTGAAGTCATGCGCAACCTCGCCAAAGAGGGCCTGACGATGATAGTCGTCACCCACGAAATGGCGTTTGCGCGCGACGTTTCAACGAATGTCGTGTTCATGGCGGACGGACTCATCTGCGAACAGGGCAGTCCGAAGGACATCTTCGAGAATCCGCAGGATCCCAAGACGCAGGAGTTCCTTTCAAGATTCCTCGCGAAATAAAATTAAACAGGATATCTCCGACAAGGAGATATCCTGTTTTTAATTGTATCTGAACAACCGATATACATTTATTCACCCTCTCTCCTATTCTCTTGTCAATTTTTACAAAGCTGTTTGTCAACGGACGAAGGTATGGTACAGATTGACAAAATTGAATTTATTTTGCTGAAACACTTGAATATTTATGCATATAGTAGTATATTATCAGTCAAATAGTTGAATAATTTTGCACCGTCGGCGAATATCGGATCGTTTTTATAAACGCCGTGTTCGCCGAAAGCGCATTAAGCGGGAGACACCATGAAAATATTTATTGACGGCAGCGCCGGCACGACCGGGCTGAGAATAAAAGACAGACTGATGAAACGAAGCGACGTTGAGCTGACAACGCTCAGCGAGGAGCAGAGAAAAGATACCGAGAGCCGCAAGCAGGCGCTGAACAGCGCACAGGTCGCTTTTCTTTGCCTGCCGGACGCCGCCGCAGTTGAGGCGGTCGAACTGGTTGAAAATCCGGACACCGTTATTATAGATACCTCGACGGCGCACCGCACGAGCGAGGGCTGGGCTTACGGCTTCCCGGAGCTGTCAGCAGAATTTGAAGATAAGATAAAGAACTCCAAACGCATCGCCGTCCCCGGATGCCACGCCGGCGGGTTTATCGCGCTTGTTTATCCGCTTGTTGAGGCGGGCGTGCTCGGAAATGATGCACTGCTCAGCTGCTATTCTCTGACCGGCTACAGCGGCGGCGGCAAGAAGATGATTGCCGAATACGAGAGCGAGGATAAGTCCCCCATGCTCTTTGCCCCCAGACAGTACGGGCTGACTCAGCAGCACAAGCACTTAAAAGAGATGAAAGGCATAACGGGCATTGAAAACGCCCCGATATTCTGCCCCGTGGTCGATGATTTTTACAGCGGAATGCAGGTCACAGTGCCGCTGTTCGCGGAGCAGATAAGCTGTTCTTCAAGCAAAATCGCCGACATCTACAGAGCGAAATATCAGGGTCCCGTCGTGACATTCTGCGACAAATCGGACAACGACGGCTTTCTGTGCGCGGGCGCGCTCTCGGGCACGGACGGCATGAAAATATCGGTCTACGGCAACGATGAGCGAATACTGCTGACTGCCGTATACGACAATCTCGGCAAAGGCGCATCGGGCGCCGCGCTCGAAAATCTGAACCTTGTCATGGGCAAGGACAAGGCTTTCGGACTTGATATCTGAGGAGGTAAAATAAAATGAAAACAATATCGGGCGGCGTCTGCGCCGCAAAGGGATTCAAGGCTTCCGGCGTTCACTGCGGCATCCGCAAGAACAGGACGAAGCGCGATCTCGCGCTCATATACAGCGAAAAAGTCGCCAACGCGGCGGCTGTCTATACAACTAACCTCGTCAAGGGCGCGCCGCTGATCGTCACAAAAAATCATATCGCAGACGGCAAGGCGCAGGCGGTCATATGCAACAGCGGAAACGCGAACACCTGCAACGCGAACGGCGTTGAGATAGCCGAGCGCACGAGCGACCTGCTCGCGTCCGTGCTCGGAATAAAGCCAGCCGATGTCGTCGTCGCTTCGACAGGCGTTATCGGCCAGCCGCTGAATATCACTCCGATAGCTTCCGGCATACCCGCTCTGAAAGCAGAACTTGGCGACCACTCAGACCAGGCGGCAGAGGCGATAATGACGACCGACACGATTCCGAAGGAGATTGCCGTCAGCTTCGAAATAGGCGGAGTTGAATGCAAGATGGGCGGCATCGCCAAGGGCTCGGGCATGATTCATCCCAACATGGCGACGATGCTCGTTTTCATAACCACCGACTGCGCGATAAGCAGTGAGATGCTCCAGAAAGCTCTGTCTTCGGACATCGCGGAGACTTTCAATATGATAAGCATCGACGGCGACACCTCGACAAACGACATGGTAACAGTGCTCGCAAACGGGCTCGCCGGGAACAAAGAGATCAGCAAAGAGGGCGATGACTTCAACGAATTTATGAAAGCCCTCAATACCATAACCGTGTGGCTCTGCCGCAGGATTGCCGCCGACGGCGAGGGCGCGACGAAGCTGCTCGAATGCAAGGTCAGCGGCGCAAAAGATAAAGATACCGCCAAGACTGTTGCAAAGAGCGTTGTCTGCTCGTCTCTGACGAAAGCCGCCATGTTCGGCTCGGACGCCAACTGGGGCAGGGTTCTCTGCGCCATCGGCTACAGCGGTGCGGATGTTGATGTCAACAAAATCGACGTTTGGTTCAAGTCAGATAAAGGCTCGATCCTCGTCTGCGAAAACGGCGCGGGAGTTGATTTTTCGGAGGAAAAGGCAAAAGAGATACTCTCCGAAAATGAGATAAATATTCTTATTGATTTAAAGAGCGGCGACGCGTCTTCAACGGCGTGGGGCTGCGACCTGACATATGACTATGTCAGGATAAACGGCGACTACCGCACCTGATTGCGAAAAACGGAGGGAAAGATATGAACATTTCAAACGCGGAGCGCGCAAGGGTTCTTGTCCACGCGCTGCCGTATATACAGGATTACGCAGGCAAGATAGTCGTCGTCAAATACGGCGGCAACGCGATGACGAGCGAAAAGCTAAAAGATTCCGTCATGCGCGACATCGTGCTGCTCTGGCTTATCGGCATAAAAGTCGTTCTGGTTCACGGCGGCGGCCCGGAGATAACGGATATGCTCCAAAAGACCGGCAAGAAGAGTGAATTCGTCAACGGTCTGCGCGTCACGGACAAGGAGACCGCCGATATAGTGCAGATGGTGCTCGCCGGAAAGGTCAACAAAAGCCTCGTCAACCTCGTTGAAAACAAAGGCGGCAAGGCGATGGGACTCTCCGGAATAGACGGCCACATGATTGAAGCGAAGATGAAAGACGAGAAGCTCGGCTTCGTCGGCGAGATAACAAATGTAAATATCCAGCCGATACTCGACGTTATCGACAAAGGATATATCCCGATCGTTTCGACCGTCGGCTGCGACAGCGAGGGCAATGTCTATAACATAAACGCGGACACCGCCGCGGCGAAGATAGCCGGCGCGCTCAACGCGGAGAGCCTTATATCCATGACAGATATAAGCGGCATTCTTCAGGACAAGGACGACCCGGACACGCTCATCTCGGTCATAAAGGCGGACGAAGTTCCCGCGCTCATAAAGAGCGGCATCATTGGCGGCGGCATGATTCCGAAAGCCGAATGCTGCATCGACGCGATAAAATGGGGCGTACACAGGGTTTTCATTATTGACGGCAGGATACCGCACTCGATACTTATTGAAATGCTGACAGACGAAGGTATGGGCACGATGTTCACGGCATAAAAAGGAGATATAATGGATATATTACAGCAGCAGGACAAGGAATACATCGCCGGAACTTATGCGAGGTTCCCGCTGACCATCGAGGGCGGCAAGGGCTCCGTGGTCTGGGACGACGCAGGGAAGATATACACCGATCTGTCCTCGGGCATAGCGGTCAACACCTTCGGCATAGCCGACGACGAATGGATAAAATCGATAACCGAGCAGGCGGGCAAAATTCAGCACATGTCGAACCTCTACTACACAGAGCCTTGCGTGAAGCTCGCGCAGATGCTCTGCGACCGCACGGGCATGAAAAAAGTTTTCTTCTCGAACTCCGGCGCGGAGGCCAACGAATGTGCAATAAAAGCGGCGAGAAAATACGCCGCAGAGAAGCACGGCGCGGACTGCTACAACATAGTTACACTGAAAAACAGCTTCCACGGCAGGACGATAACCACCCTCGCCGCAACGGGGCAGGATGTGTTTCACAAGGATTTTCTGCCGCTGACTGAGGGATTTATCTATGTTGAGCCAAATGATATCGAGAAGATTGAAAAAGTTCTCTTTGAAAATCGCTGCGCCGCGGTCATGCTCGAAGTCGTTCAGGGCGAGGGCGGCGTCATGCCGCTCGACAAAGACTATCTCCAGTCGCTCGAAAGAATCTGCCGCGAGCGCGACATTCTGCTCATCTGTGACGAGGTTCAGACAGGCAACGGCAGAAGCGGCAAGCTCTACAGCTACATGAACTACGGCATATTCCCCGACATCGTATCGACCGCCAAGGGGCTCGCGGGCGGTCTGCCGCTCGGCGCTACACTGTTCAGCGAAAAGACAAAGGATGTTCTCACCCCCGGCTCCCACGGTTCCACTTTCGGCGGCAACCCGATATGCTGCGCCGGCGCGATAAATATTCTTTCGAGGCTCGATGAAAAGACTCTCGCCGGAGTCCGTGAGAGGTCGGAATATATATTTTCAGAGCTCAGCGGTGCACCGGGTATAAAAGAAGTCTCGGGACTCGGGCTGATGATCGGCATAAAGACCGAAAAGGACGCCCCCGAGGTCATAAACACCTGCATGAAAAAGGGCGTTCTCGTTATCAAAGCGAAAGACAAGGTCAGACTGCTCCCGGCGCTCAACATTCCCATGGAGCTGCTCGAACAGGCAGTCGGCGTTATAAAAGAAGTCTGTGCAGACAAGGAGGCTTGAACATGACATTCAAAGACAGAGATTTTTTGAAACTTTTGGATTTCACTCCCGAAGAGATTGAATATCTTATCGACTTCGCCGCCTCTCTCAAGGCGAAGAAGAAGGCGGGCATACCGCACAAAATATGCGACGGCAAGAATGTTGCGCTGATATTTGAAAAGACGAGCACAAGGACAAGGTGCAGCTTTGAAGTCGCTGCGCGCGACCTCGGCATGGGCACGACTTATCTCGACCCCTCCGGCTCGCAGATAGGCAAAAAAGAGAGCATCGCCGACACGGCGCGCGTGCTCTCGGGCATATACGACGGCATTGAATACCGCGGCTATGGCCAGCA